>Ga0099364_10000589_pt1 | contig 62338 bp, 56 predicted proteins | sample TergutTh196P3_FD_73070 | JGI IMG/M metagenome (GOLD analysis project Ga0099364, IMG submission 73070) | Microcerotermes parvus P3 segment gut microbial communities from Pointe-Noire, Republic of the Congo - Th196 P3 | ecosystem: Host-associated > Arthropoda: Insects > Digestive system > Gut ... | reverse complement strand
CTTGTCTCAAAGGGTAGTGCGTGGAAAATTTTTGCTCATGTACATTCAAGTCTTTCATCATGCGATGGAGAGTGCGATTAATAAGGCCGACCCTTGAGAATCGTCGTTACTTATGCGGTGTATTTTACCACATTATGTAACGCAACGATTCTCTCGGAGCGAAAGCGGGTCGGGCGGTGAATCGACACTCTCAAACGCGCGGATTTAAAGCGCGGAGCGAAAGCGGGTCGGGCGGTGAATTGACAGCTCTCGTATACGCGGAAACAGCTTTCATAAGTGGAAATTTATTTGCTCATGTACTGTGAAATACGTGGAAGCTCATATTGGGATTGCGGCTCAAAGGCCGCAATGACGAAGGCCGCAATGACATGATTCAGAGAACGCAATGACGCAGGCCGCGACCGCAAAAAAAGGGCTTCCAACGCGGAAGCCCTTTTTTCATATATACATCTCAATTACAAACTTACTCTTTAACGCCGCCTAACATCAACCCATTAACGAAATACTTCTGCAAGAACGGATAAACAAGCAATATCGGCAGGGCAGTAACAACCGTAATTGTTGAGCGGAGCGATAACGGCGTGACCTGCGTCTGCCCAAAGGAAGCCTGGGCCGCCTGAGTAGCCGCCGCCGCCGCACTGTTCCCGGCCGAAGCCGCATTAGCAAGCAGCTTTTGTAATTCGTATTGCAGAGTGGTTAAATGTGACGCGCCGGGATTGTAAAGGAAGTTGGTGAACCAATCGTTCCAGCTTCCTACCGCAACGAACAAAGTAATCGTTGCCAGCACCGGAATACATAACGGAGTAACAATCTGGGCAAAAATACGGAACTCACTTGCACCGTCAATTTTCGCCGATTCAATCAGTGATTCGGGAAGAGAGCGGATATAAGTCCGGATAACGATTAAGTTAAAGGTGGAAATCATCCCCGGCAGCCAATAGACTGTAAACGTATTAAGCAAGCCTAGCTGTTGCATGAAAAGATAATTGGGAATCATGCCAACGTTAAAGTACATTGTAATAACAAAGATAATTGTAATCGGCTTCACAAATAAATAATGACGGCGTGATAGAACATAAGCAAGCATGGTCGTTGGAATAAGGTTTGAAATAACCGTCACGACAAGCCGGGCGACGCTGACATAAAAAGCGGTCAGAATCGATGGCATATTTAGGACGATTTCATAATTCCTAAGCGTCCATGCCCGCGGCCAAATCGTGATTCCGCCGCGTGTTGAATCAATTGCTTCATTAAAGGAAACCGCAAGGACATTCAGCATGGGATAAAGCATTACCGCGGCAAGGATAATTAAGAACGCGGTGTTTAAAATGGTAAAGGTGACGTTTTCAAAGGAAAGATTAGCCCTTTTCTTGTTGACAAGGACAACCGTGCCATCTTCGCGTTTTACTTTTACTTGTTTGTATTTTTTGGATTTCAATTCACTCATGATGGTTTCCTCCTATACTAATCTTTCCGAGCCGAGAACTTTGGCAAGCCAGTTCGCTGCTGAAACAAAGAAAATGGCGACTATTGTTTTCATAATCCCGGCAACAGTCCCGATATGGAACTGGGATCTGACTTGAATACCGTACCTAAGCACGAAAATATCAATATTTTCTGCCATTTCTTTATTAACTGATCCGCCAAGGAAATACTGGATTTCAAAGCCGGATTCAAGCATATACCCGGTTGACATAATTAAGAGGATAACAATCGTTGCTTTGATGCTGGGTAAAGTGATATGCCACATTTTGCGCCAGCGGTTTGCGCCGTCAATTTCGGCGGCTTCGTAAAGCTGGGGATCAATTGCGGTCATTGCGGCAAGATAGATAATCGTGTTCCAGCCTAGGCTTTTCCACAGCTGGCCGCCGGCAACGATGCCCCAGAAATATTGCGGATGGTTTAGGAATTGAATCGGTTCTTTTAAGATGCCTAACCATTCATAAAGGACGATATTGATAAAACCGCCCGACTGCGGCAATGAAAGCGCGGTGGCAATCATGCCTGTTGCGATAATCCAGCTCAAGAAATGGGGCATATATGAGATATTCTGGATAATTCTTTTAAAACCTCTGTTTCTTACCTCATTAAGTAATAGCGAAAGACCAATCGCACAGACAAACCCTAATGCCATTGAAAGCAGACTTTGAGCAAAAGTATTGCGGACTGAACGCAAAAACATTTGCCCGTAAAGGGTATTATTATTTAATAAGTTCTGGAAATTGGTAAGTCCGACCCATTCCTGGTCCCATACGTTCCTAATCGCCGGCTTATAATTCTGGAAGGCCATCGCCCAGCCAGTAATTGGAAAATATCGGAAAAATATTATGTATAATAATAGCGGAACACTCATGATAATCAACTCACGTTGAAGCCAGATATTTCGCCACGTTAATTGCGGTTTTGCCCGATGAAGATGTTCATCATTAAATTTTGCTCTTTTCTGTCTCTTTTCCTTGGTTTTCATGGATTCACGTCCTTTACTTTACTTTAATTGATAAAAGGGGGGGACAGATAAATCTGTCCCCCAATGGGTAAAAGCTAATGATTATTGATTTGCAAGAATATCGTCAACGATAACATTAATTTCGTCGAGATATAATTGGGTGTCAATTAAGGCTACTTGGCCAACGAACTCTTCCCAAACACTTTCAAAAGTATCTGGAGTTGCTAAGGCAAGGCGAGCGAAATATGGATATTGGATTTCGTCAAGCATTTGGTTAGCAAGGGAAGCTTCTACTGAAAGCATACCATGAAGCTGCCAAATAGGATAGAATGAAGGCATTTCATAAGCATCATTAAAGAATTGTGCCCAGTATTGCTTGTTATAAGCAGTAAGGAAGTTCTGGTCATATTCGCCAAGGCCGTCAAAGAATTCTCTGCCTTGGAAACCAGCGGAGTCAGCATTGCCATCAGGCCATAAGCCTTGGAATTTCGGAAGCTGATCACGGAAAGCACGTGCTTGGTTGCTGGCTTGCCATAAAGCGTCATACTGCTCATCGCGCATTTGTTGGGTACGATAGTAGCTGCCATCAGCGTCTACTAAATAATCTTCGCCTTCAATGCCCCAGAAAAGAAGCTTCTGCCAGTATTCGGTCATCATGATTTCTAAGAAATCAAGCAGCATTTCTGGATTTTCAGCGTCAACGGAGATACCCATGCCCTGATGGACATTCATAATCTGGCCAGTTGAATAATGAGGAGCGATTCCGTCAAAAGTAGGCATTAGCGGTACATAAGTACGCTCATATCTTTCTTCTGCACGAAGTGAATCTTGGGCAAGACCAAACGCCCAACGTTGGTGAGGGAAACCTAAGACAGCGCCGCTTGAAAGCCTTGCGATGAATTGGTCAGTTGTAGCAGTGAATGCTTCGGGATCAAGAAGACCCTTTTGGTTGATTTCCATGAGCTTTTGTGCCCATCTTTTGGCATAATCATCAGTGATGTAGTGACGGATAACGCCGGTATTAAGATCCGGGAATGCTCCGCCCCAGTTTGCTCCGCCTTGTAATTGCAGGGCATTGTTTGTTACTGACCATTGACGTCCTTCAGAGAAGTCAAGGGTAAAGCCAACTGTCGGGACTCCGTCGATAGTCGGATATTTCGCTGCATAGTTTTCGATTAATTCGAAATACTCATCAACGGTAATTCCGTCAACATTCGGGAAGCCAGCATCTTCTAAAACAGCTTTTTGAATCCAGAAAGCCGGAGCTGACCAGTCTTCAAATTGGATTTGCGGGCCATACCAACGGTTGTAGTTCGGGAATTGGTAGAAACCATCGGGAACTTCTCCGGCACGATAGCTTAATTTGCGAATGTGCGGTTCAACGTGTTCCCTAAGGAGCGGCCAGTTGCCGGTTGCCAGATAATCGTCAAGACGCAGATAAGCTCCGCCTGCGGTCATCAAAGCATCGTTGTGGGTTGTACCCATAATCATCGGATATTGTCCGCCAGCAAGCATTGTGCTGATACGCATATCTTGATTATCGGTGGTGGTGAACTCGATATCGAGCGTAACACCAAGTTCTTCTTGGATACGGCGGTGAATTTTGTTGTCAGCTGCCGGTTCACCGGAGTTGGTAACAATCCACATTGTGATGGTGACGGGGTTGTGCGGTCCAAAATCCCAAGGCACATAGCCAGTTTGGATTTCTTCGACGGCCTGTGTGTCAACTTGGCCAGTTGAGCTAGTGTCAACTTGTGCCGGCGGTGTCGTCGCTCCACCATCGTTGCTGCTTCCGCAAGCTGCTAAAAGACTAACAGCCATAACAGAAGCCAACAGAAGTGCAATAACTTTTTTTAACTTCATTTTTTACCTCCCATTTTTGGTATTGTAGGTAATCCTACTTTTTTGTACTATTTGTATTCTAACATGACTTAGACCAGCTGGCATTATAATTCTTGCGATTCAGTTACTGATTATTGCTATTTTTACTAATAATTTGCGGAAATTTTATATAATTATTGCTTTTTTGCACAAACAGAAATCATGGGGAGCCTGAAAAGGAATATTTTTATTGCAATTTTGCACAAGAATAGTATAATAGAAAAAGTGATGCGATAGAAGCCTTGAGCAAGAATTAGATAGATTCTTGTTTAAATGGCAAGAAAAAATGAATTTTCTGAAAAGCAATCTAAGCATGAGGGGGAGAAAAAAATTTTTAGACCTTGAAAGGAACGTGATATATTTATGGAAAAAAATTGGACCAGCCTATGGCTAAAGTACCATGCAAAAGCAAGCCGAAACAACCTAAAGTTTTGTGAAATGGTTCATTTAGATGGCTTCAATGAACGGAGCGCGATTATTTCCAATGCCTTGGAAGAGTTTTTTAGGGGCGTTAACGGAATGCTAGGCGTTAAGCCTTCTTTAATTAAAGAAGCAAATATTAAGAATGGACTTCGGATCTTAAGAATAGCCGATGAGATGATTCCGGATGAAGGTTTCCGCTTAACAGCAGAAGCGGACCACATTAATATAGAAGCTTCTGGTGAAAACGGAGTATTATATGGCATTTTTTTCCTGCTTAGGCAGATTTTGATGGAAAAGCCGCTTGATGGCATTAATATCACAAGCATTCCTGACATCAAAAACCGGATGCTCAATCATTGGGACAATCTCGATGGCAGCATTGAACGCGGTTATTCCGGGTCTTCTTTCTTTTTTAAAGAAAATAAGATTTTAGTTAATGAGCGGACAAAAGATTATGCCCGCCTGATTGCCAGCATTGGGATTAATGGGGTCGTCATCAACAACGTTAATGTCAAAGATGCCGCGACTTTCTTAATTACCCCGGCTTATTTTGACGAAGTGAGAAAACTTAAGGATATTTTTGCCGGATATGGGATTAAGCTCTTCTTAAGCTTAAATTTTGCCGCGCCGTTAGAGCTGGGCGGGCCGGATAGCGCCGACCCTTTTGATGAGGAAGTAATTTCTTGGTGGCGCGGGCAAATTGCCACTGTATACGAAGCACTCCCAGGTCTTGGCGGTTTTCTTGTCAAAGCCGATTCCGAAGGACGGCCAGGCCCTTTTACCTATGGACGTACCCAAGCCGATGGGGCAAATATGCTAGCGCGTCTTTTAAAACCATATGGCGGCTTGGTTATCTGGCGCTGCTTTGTTTATAATTGTACCCAGGATTGGCGCGACCGGAAAACAGACCGGGCAAGGGCAGGTTATGACAATTTCATCAAGACTGACGGTGATTATCTTGATAATGTCGTCCTCCAAATCAAAAACGGCCCAATGGATTTCCAAATCCGCGAACCTGTTTCGCCGCTTCTGGGCGGGCTTAAAGAAACAAACCAAATGCTTGAGGTGCAGATTGCCCAAGAATATACGGGCCACCAAATTGACGTTTGTTATCTTGTCCCGATGTTTAAGGAAGTGCTTGGCTTTAATCATCAATCTGATGAGACCATTTTTGATGTCATCAAAAAAATCGGATTTTGCGCGGTCACGAATACTGGCAATGACGAAAACTGGACCGGAAATGATTTGGCGGCTGCCAATTTATACGGTTTTGGCCGTTTAGCGTGGTCGGTTTCTTTAACAGCGGCGGAAATCGCCGAAGAATGGATTAAGATGACTTTATCATGTGATGAAGAAACCGTTAGCGTGGTTAAGAAGATTTTGCTTTCGTCAAGGGAAACATACGAAAAATATACCAGCCCGCTAGGCATTGGCTGGATGGTTACTCCGCATTTACATTATGGGCCAAGCGTTGACGGTTATGAATACTCATTATGGGGGACTTATCATCGCTCAGACCACTTAGGGATTGGTGTTGACCGCACCCTTAATGGAACAGGCTACACCAGCCAATACCATGAGCCAAATGCGTCCCTTTATGACGATATCGAAACCTGCCCGGAAGAGCTGCTTTTATTTTTCCATCATGTCCCTTACAAATATGTCTTAAAGAGCGGCAAAACGCTGATCCAGCATATCTACGACACCCATTTTGAGGGCGTTTTGGAAGTGGAAGAGATGATAAGGGCATGGGAGGGGCTAAGCGCAAAAATCCCGGCTCAAGTTTTTAAACTGGTTAAAGAGCGGTTTTCGCTCCAGCTTATCAATGCAAAAGAATGGCGCGACCAAGTTAATACATATTTTTACCGGAAAAGCGGGATTAAAGATGAAAAGGGGCGTGAAATTTTCTAATGGAAAACCAATGCTTTAATCCATATTTGCCCTCTTGGGAATATATTCCAGACGGCGAACCCCATATTTTTGACGGCCGTGTTTATGTGTATGGTTCACATGACCGGGCGGGCGGCTGGGTTTTTTGCCTAAACGATTATGTCTGCTGGTCGGCGGCGGTGGGCGACCTTACAAACTGGCGTTATGAGGGCGTTATTTATAAGAAAACGAATGACCCCCTAAATACTGGCGGCCAGATGGTCCTTTATGCTCCCGATGTGACCAAAGGGCCGGACGGGCGTTATTATCTTTATTATGTTCTTGATAAAGCTAATGTTGTTTCGATTGCCGTTTGCGATTACCCGGCCGGGCAATACGAGTTTTACGGTTATGTCCGTTATCCAGACGGAGTCCGCTTAGGCGAGCGGGAAAATGATGAACCGCAGTTTGACCCCGGTGTCATGACTGAGGGCAACCTCACTTATTTGTATACCGGGTTTTGCGGCCATGGTGATTCGTCACGTTCCGGCTGTTTTGCAACCGTGCTTTTTCCTGATATGCTGACAATAAAAGAAGAGCCAAAAATCATTATTCCCGGCAATTGTTATGGCGAGGGGACTAGTTTTTATCAGCATGAATATTTTGAAGCCGCCTCAATCCGCAAAGTAAATGGCTTATATTATCTGATCTATTCCTCAACGCCGATGACGGAATTATGTTATGCGGTCAGTAAATACCCAACCCATGGTTTCACTTATGGCGGGGTCATTGTCAGCAACTGTGATTTACATATTGATACTTATAAAAAAGCGGAAAAACACGCCTATATGCTGGGCAACAACCATGGCAGCATTTGCGAAATAAACAATAAATGGTATATTTTTTACCATCGGATGACGAATGGGACTTGGTTTTCGCGCCAAGGCATGATGGAAGAAATCAAAATATCTGGAGATGGGGCAATAAAGCAAGTTGAAATGACTTCGATGGGGGCAAACGGAAAACCTTTGGCCGGGTTTGGCGAATACCCGGCTTATATCGCTTGCAATTTGTACCATGAAACTGATGGTGATTATTTCCCGCGGATCACCCAAGATGGAAATGACGGAGATACTGACCCAGCCTATATCACGGGGATAACTGATGGCTGCGTGGTGGGCTTTAAGTATTTTTCATTTACAGGTTTAAAGAAAATCACCATTCTTACCCGCGGTTACAACCGGGGGACGTTTGAGGTTCGTTTAACGCTAAACGGAGAATGCCATGGCCAGATCCCAATTGTCAGTTCAAATATCTGGACCGAGTTTTCGACGCTAGTTACAATTCCCGACGGGGTGAATGCCTTATACCTTATCTACCGGAGCGAATCAAAAAATGGTGCAAGCATAAAAGCGCTTCGCTTTGATTGATGTTTTGAGCTCGTCAGCAAAATATTAACTCATATCGCCCCGGCTATCCGCTTTGGATTAAAACCGCGGTCGCATTGCGGCGTAATTTTCTTAATTTCAAAAAAACAGACCGCATTGGCGTCAAGCCCAAACTCGAAATTAAGGATATCATCATTAACTTTACTTTGCGCCGTTGTAATCAGCGGCTTTGCGCATTCACGAAGAAGTGCGGTTTGCTCTTTGCTTGGGTTAGACGGCGAACCCATGTTAAGCCAATCCTTTAAAGGATTGCCATGATTTTGATCAACGGTTTTTTTAAGTATAAAATATGTTCCTTTTTCCGCTTCAAAAGATAATTTGACCGATAATGAAGCAGCTTCACTATTTTCTTCCAAGACCAAATTCCAAGCAATGCCCCGGAAATCCCCATGTTCATTTTTGGTGATAATGAAGTGGTCGTTTTTTGCCACCGCTGTTTCATATAAATCTTTGTAGAAGAGATAGGTAAAATAAGTCGGTTTCGGTATCATGCCATTTGCAAGCAGGCCAAAACAGCCAGAAAAAGGCGTAAACGCAACCCCGGCTTCTTCAAAAACATCACCGAACGTCCAATAAGAATAAGAAGCCGAACTTTCCCCAAGCTCACAAAGCAGCCTGGCAATATAAGCCGCGTTTTGGTTCGTATCGTGAACCGGGTTAAGCGGGCTGTAAGAGGTATTAAATTCCGTAATGTGCATTTCCATGCCCTTGTATTCCGGAAAGCTGTCAATGATTTCCCGGCTTCCTAATGGCTCAAGCATGAATTCTTCCGGTTTCCTAAGTTTTTGGTATACATAATGGCCGTCATTTTCTGGCATTTCCGTCCCATAAGCATGGCGGGTGACAAAATCAAGCGGGGCTTTATTTTCCCGGCAATACATAAGAAACGACCGCATCCAGCGTTCATCATCAACGCCGCAAATCGCCGGGCCGCCAACCCGAAGATGAGGATGGCAGCTTTTGACCGCCCGGGCGGTCACGTCATAGAGCTTAAAGTATTCGTCAATGTCGGCATTTTTCCAAAAAGCATTAAGGTTTGGTTCATTCCATACTTCAAAAGGCCATGATTTTACTTCTTCCAAACCATAGCGGTCAATCCAGTGGTTTATTGTTGCACATACTAAGCGTGTCCACTTGTCATAATCGGCTGGCGGGGTGACATTTCCTTTCCACCAAAAGACTGTCTGGCCGCTGGAAGCCATTTTCTCCGGCATAAAGCCTAGTTCAATAAAGGGTTTTAGGTTTAGCGAAAGATAATCATCAAAAACCATGTCAACATAGGTAAAATTATATTCTTCTTTTTCGATGCCATCTTCCATATATGTCTGGTAAATGGCCATGTCATCATGAAAAAGGCCATGTCCGCGGATATATTTGAAACCGATTTCTGTTTGCACTTTTTCGAGCTGTTTGTGATACTCATGCCTAAGCGCAAGATTCATTCGGCCTGTCCCAATGCAGAATGCGGCGTTATTAGTGAAGGGGACTTTTTCATTTTGGCTGATGTGGTGGTTTAGGTTGGTTTGGTTTTTCATTTGCTTCCTCCGTTGTTCCTTGGCGTAATTCGCCTTTCGGTTATGTTTATTATGGGCTTTTTTTGAGTTTAAGTCAATCATTACTTTCTTAGCTGTCATTGCGGCCTCGCCCGAATTGCTGTCTTTGTGGCCTCCGAGCCGCAAACACTTAGCCTGGTCATTGCGGCCTCCGAGCCGCAATCACTTAGCCTGGTCATTGCGGCCTCCGAGCCGCAATCTCATAATCCGCGCGTTCGAGAGTGTCAATTCACCGCCCGACACGCTTTCGCTCCGAGAGAGACGTAACGGCCACTAAGGCGTCACAATACGCCGCCTAAATGCCGACGTCTCTCAAGGGTCGGTCTTATGAATCGCACTCTCTATCGCACGATGAAGTGTTTATCTGCGTCATTGCGGACTTGCTCCGCAATCTCTTAAGTCGTAACTTGTATGTGCATGAGCAAAAATTTTCCGCTCCTGCCCTTTGAGACAAGGAATCAAAAAATGCTCAATTGAGGAGCAAATAAAAAAAATCGCGAGCAATATTCCTGTTCATAAAATAGGAATTTGCCGCGATTTATTTTTATGGCCGAAAATTGGGCATTTTGCTTTTGATTTCGCAGTTTCAAAGGTATACACGTATACCTTGCAGGCGTGGAAATTTATTTGCTCATGTACTGCGGAATACCAATAAGGGATTGCGGCTCGGAGGCCGCAATGAAGCAGACGGCGAAGCGGGCCTGGTGCTGGCACTCTCAAACGCGCGGAATTTCACAACCCTATTGACTAAAAGCCCCAAACAGCCCATAATAAACATAGCCAAAAACCCCAACCCCAATAGATTAAAAGGAGCCCCCATATGACCAACGAAATCTATATCCTGCGCAACAACCTCATCGAAGGAAAGCATGACGGAAACAGCTTCACCGAAAGTTACCATCTTAGCGGAAGAATAAGCGAGCAAGCAAAGATGATGACCCCCAAGCTAAACCTTGATTACGTAAAGCAATTAGAACAGGTAAAATCATTTACCCGGCTGGCTGACAGCATAAATATAAGCATTAGCGCGATATCTGAAACCGCCGATGAAACAGCCTGTTTTTCCATTAATATTAGTGACGAAAAAGGCTACCGCTCAAAATGGAACGCAATCATTCCGCTTAACGGCGAAACCACCCGGATATTAATTAGCCCCGAAACAGACGAAGCAGATTTTGAAGCCCTGCTAGCTTCATTCCAAATCACCTTTCCTTGTTATATGCTGGCAGAGATTTCAGTCTCGCTAAATTTGCGCGAAAGCCTGAACATCGATCCGCCCGAAGCGGACAAGCCCGTTGATTTTAATTCACAAGCTTATCAGAAGATGATAAAAGCTTCCCTTTTACATACTGGTAACTTAGCCCGTCTCAAAAAAGCAATCGCAAAAGCCAAACTAGGAGAGGAGATAACGATTGCTTATATCGGCGGTTCAATTACCCAAGGGGCTGGGGCAAAGCCAATAAATAACAGGTGTTATGCTAAACTGTCATGTGAAGCTTTTAAAAAGCGTTTTGCAAAAGATACCGACAAAGTTCACTTCGTCAAAGCCGGAATCGGCGGGACTCCGTCCCAGCTGGGCATTGCAAGATATAAGCGTGATATTCTTGCTCCCGAAAACCAAGCCCCGGACATTGTCATTATTGAATTTGCGGTTAATGACTATTCCGATGAGACAAATGGGGTCTGTTATGAAAGTTTGTGCCTGATGGCATATGAAGGGGCGGGCAGCCCGGCTGTAATTCTTTTGTTTTCTGTTTTTGCCAATGATGAAAACCTTGAGGACCGCCTGGCAAAAGTGGGTTATCATTATGATTTTCCGATGGTCAGCGCAAAACAAGCTGTGCTTCCGGAGTATGCAAAAAATCGTTTTCTTTCAGAAAATGATCTTTCAGATAGCGTTCTTACGCGCCGTCATTATTTCCATGATATCCTGCACCCTAGCAATACTGGCCACCAAATCATGGCGGACAGCTTAGATTATCTGTGGAAAATAGCTGATGAAGCAGAAGCACCAAAAATCAATTTACAAGGCAAGCTGACTAGTGATATGCCTGATAATATGCCTTGCACTAACGAAAAATTACCCACCACGCCCATTATCGGCGACCGCTACAAAAACCTAAAATTACTGACGAGGCAAAATATCGAAACGGACGAAGCGGTTAAGGCTTTAGATTGCGGCGGCTTTACGGAATATGACCGGGTTTTGCAAAGTGTTGAACGGAATGACGACCTTAAGGCGACCCCGCAATTTACTGACAATTGGTCTTATCGTGATAAAACCAAGCCGGGATTTACGATGGAGATTAAAGCAAAGGATTTACTATTAATCTATAAAGATACTGATGACCGGAATTTTGCCCCGGCGGAAATTTTTGTTGACAAGGCCCTTGTCCGGACCCTTGACCCTTTAGAGGCTGGCTGGAATCATTGCGGGACGACTTTTATCTTAAACGGTGAAAAAACAGAAACCCATTTAATTGAAATCGTCCCCAAGACAACTGAAGCCAAAACCAATTTCACCATTCTTGGCTTTGGTTATACTGATTAAAAGCCAAAATATTTTTTGACATTATGATAACTAATATCGCTGACCAAAGCCCCAAGCATTTTGATGTCATTGGGGCATTCGCCTTTTTCCGCCCATTCGCCAACCATATTGCACAAAATGCGGCGGAAATATTCATGGCGGACATAGGATAAAAAGCTGCGCGAATCCGTCAGCATTCCAATGAAACCACCCAGCAGCCCCCGGCTGGCAAGGTTTAAAAGCTGGGCTTCAATCCCTTGTTTGGTATCATTAAACCACCATGCGCTTCCCTGCTGGACTTTGGCTAAAATGCCCGCGGCGGGAAAACAGGCGGAAATAGTTTGGAGCACTGCGTCATCATTGGGATTTAAGGAATAGAGGATAGTTTTTGGCAGTTCATTTGTTTTTTCCAGTTCATTTAAAAAAGCGGAAATATTGCGGCTGCACTCATAAGAGCTGATTGCGTCATAACCGGAATCTGGCCCGATAATCTCTAATTTTTGCTGGTTATTATTCCGTAATGCCCCATAATGTAATTGCATGACAAAGCCTTTTTGAGCATACAATCGGCCAAAAAATAACAGCAAGGCAGTTTTATATTTGTTAACTTCGACATCGGATAGCAAAGAGCCGTTTATTGCTTTTTCAAAAATCGCCGGAGCGTCTTTTTCCGCGTCTTTTTCAAAAGGAATAAAATCTAAGCCATGGTCGGCGGTAACCGCGCCAAGCTGCGCAAAAAAATCAAGGCGTTTTTCTAAGGCAGCAAAAAGGCCGGAAATATTATTAATCGCCACCTCAGTAACCGCGGACAGTTCGTTTATATAAGCTAGGAAATCGGTTTTTTCGACATTCACAGCCTTATCGGGCCGGAAACCGGGAAGGACCTTGGCCGTAAAATCCTTGTCGTCCTTAATTGACTGATGGAAGCAAAGGGAGTCGATGGGGTCATCGGTGGTGACAATAACGGAGACATTGGATTTTTTGATAATGTCCTTAACAGACATTGTGCTGGTTGCCATGCCGGAAGCCAGTTTTTCCTTGCAAATATCCCATATGTAAGGCGCAGTTTCTTCGGAAAGAATCAAATCACAATCAAAATACCGCCTAAGTTCAAGATGGGCCCAATGATAAACCGGGTTTCCGATTGCTTTTGGCATCATTCTGGCAAAGCTTAGGAATTTTTCATAATCGCTTGCTTCCTTGCCGGTCACATTTTTTTCATCTTCGCCATTCGCCCGGATCAGCCGCCATTTATAGTGGTCAGCTTCCAGCCAGACTTGGGTTATATTCTCATAACGGCGGTTTTCAAAAATCTCACGCGGATTGATATGGCAATGGTAATCGATGATGGGCAAATCCTTTGCAAAATCGTGGTAAAGAAGCTTTGCCGTTTCATTATTTAATAAAAAATCATGGTCTAAAAAATCTTTCATAGATACACCCCGTAAAAATTACACCAAACTTTAGTTTTTTATAAAAAGTGTTTCACCCTAAACCCCCGAATAAGCCAAAAATCCGCCATCAACCGGAATTGTTACCCCCGTAACAAAACCGGACATGGTTTCATCACAAAGCCATATTAATGTCCCGAATAAATCTTCAACTTCGCCAAAACGTCCCATCGGCGTATTGCTGATGATTTTTTCGGAGCGGGGGGTCAGCGAGCCGTCCGGCTTAATCAAAAGGTCATGGTTTTGGTTGGTCAAGAAAAAGCCCGGGGCAATGGCGTTAACCCGAAGCCCGGTCTTGGCAAAATGGACCGCCGTCCATTTCGTGAAATTATCAATGGCCGCTTTGGCCGCGCTGTATGCCGGGACTTTGGTCATCGGATATGGCGAACTCATGCTGGACATATTAATAATGGCCGCCCCTTTTTCACCGATCAGCTTTTTGGCAAATACTTGGGTCGGAATAAAAGAACCCATGAAATTAAGCGAGAAAACAGAAGAGAAGCCGTCAATGCTAAGGTCAAAAAATGAAGTGACATCGGGATTTTCCACATCTTTTTCATCATAATATTCATTGGTGGTGTTCGCCTTGGGATTGTTGCCCCCTGCCCCATTTATCAAAAGATGGTATGTGCCAAAAAAGTCGGTAATTTCCTGTTCGCACTTTACTACGCTTTCTTTGTCTAGGACATTGGCGCAAAAAGCTTTTGCTTCACCGCCGCTTTCATTAATCTGGTCAGCAACTTTTGCCGCTGCGGAAAGATTCAAATCAACAACCGCGATTTTGACCCCATGTTTTGCCAGCTCACAGGCAAATGCTCCGCATAAAACTCCGCCAGCCCCGGTAATAACAGCAATTTTTCCTTTTAAATTCATCTTTTTTCCTCCATTATGTCATTGCGGACCTGATCCGCAATCCCATTTACCTTTACGTCATTGCGGGCCGGGCCCGCAATCTATTCCAATTTCTCACACGCCTCATACAGCCCATTAAGATAAGCCGCCCCCAAAGCACGGTCATAAAGGCCGTAACCCGGACGCCCGGTTTCTCCCCAAATCATCCGGCCATGGTCAGGGCGGACATAAGCGTCAGGGCAAACATCATACATTGCTTTTACAATTTCAAACAAATCCAAGTCGCCGTCACTAGACAAGTGGCTTGATTCCCGGAAACGGCGGTAGCCCATATGCTTAAGGTTGCGGATATGTAAGCAGGGAACGCGGCCCATCGCGCCAAAATGGCGGATTATTGCCGGAATATCATTCTCCAGATTCGTGCCTAATGAACCGCTGCAAATGCAAAGGGCATGGCGTTTGGAATTATGTAAACCAATGATTTTTTCAAAATCGGCAAAACTATGGGCAATCCTTGGCAAGCCAAAAATCGGCCACGCCGGGTCGTCCGGATGGCAAGCCATTGTCACATTGCATTCCTCGCAAACCGGAATGATGGCATCAAGGAAATATTTGTAATTTTCCCGCAACTTGTCGGCGGTTATGCCCTTGTAATGCAGAAGAGTGGCTTCAAGCTCTAAAAGCCGTTCCGGTTCCCAGCCCGGCATGGAAAAACCCTTGCTCCCGTCCGCGGTTTTTTTGACCAGCTCAAGCGGGCTTAAGTCACCAAGCTCTGCTTCGTCATAAAACATACTTTCCGAACCGTCATCGGCATTTAGGAAATTCAGATCTGTCCGTAGCCAGTCAAGAACCGGCATGAAGTTATAGACAATCACTTTTACGCCAAAAGAAGCAAGATTGCGGATGGTAATCTTATAATTTTCGATATACTCATCGCGGCGGTTAATCCCCATCTTGATGTCTTCGTGGACATTCACGCTTTCGATGACTTCACATAAAAGCCCGGCATCATGAATCGGGCCGATGTATTCTTTTATTTCTTCTTTTTCCCATACTTCACCGGCCGCTTTATAATCAAGAAAGCCCATTAAGCCAGTCATTCCGGGAATTTGCCGGATTTGCTCCAAGGTGACAGGATCACTTTTTGCCCCGAACCAGCGGAAAGTCATTTTCATATTGCCCCCAATCCCCGCCCCATGGGCGGACTAAGATTTGTTTTTTTAATTTTTAATAGGAAGTTCGCCGTACTTGTTTGCGATTCTTGCCAGGGACTGCCGCCGGGCAGTCCCTTAACTTAATAGGAAGTTCGCCTTTATGTGAATCATTCCTACAAGAATCGTACACACCAAAGGTGTTTGCGATTCTTGCCAGGGACTACCGCCGGGCAGTCCCTTTTTTATCATAGCATATTTTTTCCATAAACTCATCAAAATTTCGCGGAATAGCAATAATTCGCATAATAAAAGCAATTTTTATCATGCAAGTAATACTTAATTTTGATATAGTGATAAATACCCGGAATCTTGCCTAGGGGCAAAATAAGGCAGATTTCGATTTTCCGCCCATTGGGGCTGGGCGGACACAAAAAATTAAATAAAAGTATGAAGGAGCATGAGATGGAGTTAGTAAAAAACAAAGAAAAAGTAGCCGCTTTTCGTGAGCGAGCCAAAGAATTGGTCAGCCAGATGACCCTAAAGGAAAAAGTTGACCAGACCCTTCATACCGCCCCGGCCATTCCCCGGCTCGGAATCAAAGCTTACAACTGGTGGAACGAAGCCCTTCATGGAGTTGCCCGCGCCGGGATTGCGACCGTTTTTCCACAGGCAATTGGCCTTGCGGCAACCTTTGATGAGGATTTTTTGGAAGAATTGGCTGACGCGATTGCCACCGAGGGCAGGGCAAAATTCAATATGCAACAGGAACACGATGATACCGATATTTATAAAGGACTCACCTTTTGGTCACCCAATGTCAATATTTTCCGTGACCCCCGCTGGGGACGCGGCCACGAGACTTATGGCGAAGACCCTTATTTGAGCGGCCGCCTTGGCACAAGATTCATCTGGGGGCTCCAGGGCCATGATGAAAACTATATGAAATCAGCAGCTTGCGCAAAGCATTTTGCGGTCCATTCCGGGCCGGAAGATGTCCGCCATAGCTTTAATGCCGTTGCAACCAAGCAGGATATGTACGAAACCTATCTTCCTGCTTTTAAAACTTGTGTTAAAGAAGGCTTGGTTGAGGCCGTCATGGGGGCATACAACCGCACTAACGGCGAACCTTGCTGTGGAAGCATTGAACTGCTCCAAAAAATCCTTCGCGAGGAATGGGGCTTTGAGGGCCATGTTGTCAGCGATTGCTGGGCAATCAAAGATTTCCACGAAGGCCATCTTGTGACAACGACCCCAGTTGAATCAGTTTCAATGGCGATGAACAATGGCTGTGACCTTAATTGCGGCAATCTTTTCTATTATTTAGAGCAAGCCGTAAAAGAAGGCCGCGTCCCCGAAAAACGCCTTGATGAAGCCTTGGTTAATCTTTTTACCGCCCGCATGAAACTGGGGGCCTTTGATGAAAAAGGCAATAATCCGTATGACTCAATTACTTATGAAAGCGTTGACTCGGCGGCCATGAAAGAGCTAAACCTAAAGGCAGCAACAAAAAGCGTTGTCCTTTTGAAAAATGACGGCATCCTTCCGCTTGACAAAACGAAGCTTAAAACAATTGGCGTCATTGGCCCAAATGCCAACAGCCGGGCCGCCCTTGTCGGCAACTATGAGGGGACATCAAGCCGTTATATTACCATCCTTGAGGGCATCCAAGATTATGTTGGTGATGATGTCCGCGTCTTTACTTCCGAGGGCTGCCATTTATACAAACCCAAAACCAGCAATCTTGCCCTTGAAAATAACCGCATTTCAGAAGTGAAAGAGATTTGCAAGTTAAGTGATGTTGTCATCGCTTGCCTTGGACTTGACGCGACCTTAGAGGGTGAAGAGGGTGACACAGGCAATGAATACGGAAGCGGCGACAAGCCCAACCTTGATTTACCCGGCCTCCAAAACGAAGTCCTGGCAGAAATCATCAAAAGCGGAAAACCTGCCATCTTGGTGCTTTTAACCGGAAGCGCAATGGCGATTAATTTTGCTGATGAACACGCCAATGCCATTCTCCAGGGCTGGTATCCCGGGGCGCAGGGCGGCAAGGCGATTGCCCGGATTCTGTTTGGCGAAGCTAACCCCGAAGGCAAGCTTCCGGTTACATTCTATCGCTCGCTTAAAGAACTTCCGGCTTTTACCGATTACAATATGAAAGGACGCACCTACCGCTATATGACCTGCGATGCCCTTTATCCTTTTGGTTACGGCTTATCTTACACGGAGTTTGCTTTTGAAAATATCAAAGCCTTGGAAGAATCAGTTACTTCTGTTGGCCTAAATATTAGCTTAACTGTCCGCAATATTGGCAAAATGGCTGGCGGCGAAACCGTCCAGGCTTATGTCAAAATTTGTGGCAAGAACGCCCCCCATTTCCAATTAAAGGGGATCAAAAAAGTATCTTTAGAGCCCGGCGAAGCCAAAGAAGTAAAACTTTTCTTGCCAAGGGAAGCGTTTGGGCTTTATAATGAAGAGGGTGAATTAGTAATCAACAAAGGCGAAGTTTCCGTTTTTATTGGCGGGCAAGCCCCGAATAAACGGAGCGAAGAGCTGACTGGTAAGAAAGCTTATGAGCTGCGGCTTTCCGTGCTTGAAGAATAAAAAAAAGGAGAAAAAGCAGCTCCTTTGGATATAAAGCTTATCTTTTGGAGAAAAGACTCTCCTTTGGGAGAAAAAAGGTTCTTCTTTGGGAGAATAAATGATTTTGAAAGGAGTATCAGTATGCAATATCGTAAATTTGGAAATACCGGGATTGACATCTCAATCCTCGGCTTCGGCGCAATGCGCTTACCCGAAATCCAGAAAGGCGACGACTTTTTTATTGATGAAGAAAAGGCCTTCCCCTTAATGCAAAAAGCCCAAGAGCTAGGCGTCAATTATTTTGATTCCGCCCCTTATTACTGCCACAAAAACAGCGAAGCAGCGATGGGCAAAGCCCTTAAGGGCCTGCGCGACAAAGTATATCTTTCAACGAAGCTTCCTTTTGCCGAATACAAAGCAAAGGGTGATGTCCGGCGCATTCTGGAAGGAAGCCTAAAGCGCATGGAAACTGACTATGTGGACTTTTATCATTTCTGGGGCATAAATAAAGGCACAGCCGAGACGATTATAAAAGATGACATCATGGCAGAGGTTAATGAATTAAAAGAAGAGGGCTTACTGAAATTTATCTCATTCAGCTTTCATGACGCACCGGAAAACATCAAGTTCATTGTTGACAATCTTGATTTTGCTTCGATTTTATGCCAATATAACCTGCTTGACCGCTCCCACGAAGAAATGATTGAATACACATATAATAAAGGCCTTGGCACGGTGATCATGGGCCCGGTCGGCGGCGGGCGTTTGTCACCGCCTACCGATTTGTACCAAAAGCTAACCGGGAAGAAATCAAACGCAACATATGAGCTGGCCTTACGCTTTGTTTTGGGTAATCCCAATGTATCCTGCGCTTTATCCGGCATGGAAAACATGGATATGCTCGAAAAAAATGTTGCCGTTGCCAATAATGCCGGAGAAATTACCGAAACCGAATGGACCGAGCTTAAGGCGGCGATGGAAGAAGTAGCAAAACTGCGTGATTTATACTGCACAGGCTGCAAATACTGTATGCCTTGCCCCGCCAGTATTGATATCCCCAAGCTGTTTGAGTATTATATCCACACAAATGTCTTTGGCTTAGGCGATGGAATCCGCGGCTCTTACCAATTTTACAAAAAAAGCCCATGGGGCGAGGGTAAAACGTTCGCTGATTGCACTGACTGTGGTTTATGCGAAACCAAATGCCCGCAAAAACTAAGTATCCGCAAAGAATTAGAGCGTGTCTGCGCGGTGCTTGAAGCATTATAAAAGCAAAGTGCGAAGCAAATTGTAAAGCAAAGTGCGAAGCGGATTGTAAAGCAAATTGCAAAAGCAAATAGCGAATCAAAGTGCGAAATAAATTGCAAAAGCAAAGGGCAAAAGCAAATAGCGAATTAAAGTGCGAAGTAAATTGCCAAGCAAAAGGCTTCGCATTTTGCTTTTATAGAAAGAAAAAAAATGGACCAGCTTAACAAAATCTACGAAAGCCTTGGCATATCCGGGGCGGTTTATGCTTACGGCGAAAAAGTTCTTAAAAAACTTGATCGCCGTTTCCGCGAAATCGACCAAATCGCCGAACTGAACCAACTGAAAGTATTAAGCGCGTTTCAGAAGAATGAAGTCAGCGAAGCCCATTTATCCGGGACAAGCGGTTATGGTTATAATGACCTTGGCCGTGATACCTTGGAAAAAGTCTATGCCGATATTTTCCATGCCGAGGATGCCTTGGTGCGTCCGCAAATCACTTGCGGGACCCATGCCCTTTCCCTTGCCTTGATGAGCAATTTGCGCCCCGGTGACGAGCTTCTTTCTCCGGTTGGCAAACCCTATGATACCTTGGAAAAGGTGATTGGAATCAGGGAAGCCCCCGGCTCGCTTAAAGAATATGGGATTACGTACAGGCAGGTTGATTTACTTCCTGACGGCAGCTTTGATTTTGACAGAATCAGAAAAGCCATTAATCCATTGACCAAGATGGTCAATATCCAGCGTTCGCGTGGTTACCAGACGCGGCCGACTTTATCCGTTGACTCAATCGGTCAATTGATTGCCTTTATCAAAAACATTAACCCCTTAATCATCTGCATGGTTGATAATTGCTACGGCGAGTTTGTTGAAGCAATAGAGCCAACTGATGTGGGGGCAGATTTATGTGTCGGCTCATTAATCAAAAATCCCGGCGGCGGCCTTGCGCCGTTAGGGGGATATATCACCGGGCGGAGCGAATATGTAAAACAGGCAGCTTTTCGTTTGACTGCCCCCGGACTTGGCAAAGAAGTCGGGGCTTCGCTTGATGTCCTGCGTTCTTTTTACCAAGGTTTGTTTCTTGCTCCGACGGTAACGGCGGCGGCTTTAAAAGGGGCGATTTTTGCCGCCAGTATTTATGAAAAAGCTGGTTTTAAGACCATGCCAAGGCCCGATGAAAGTTATCACGACATCATTCAGGCCGTCATTTTCGAAGATGCCGAAGCTGTCATTGCTTTTTGTGAAGCAATCCAGGCCGCCGCCCCAATTGACAGCCATGTGACCCCGATCCCAGCCCGGATGCCAGGTTATGAATGCCCGGTTATCATGGCGTCCGGGTCTTTCATTTCCGGTTCATCAATTGAATTAAGCGCCGACGGCCCAATCAGGCCGCCTTATGCGGTTTATTTCCAAGGCGGGTTAAGCTTCCCCCACGTCAAATTTGGAATCTTAAAAACCCTGCAAAGCTTGATTGACAAAAAATTATTAAAAAACTATTAAAGGATTAAAAGGGGCTACCCTGCGAAGCTACCCAGCGGCAGTCCCTAGCAAGAAGTCGCTTAATTAATCTTTCACATATTTAAGTAATTTATCTGTATACATACCCAAATCTTTATGCTAAAATATATACTAAGGCTAGATAATACTTATGAAGGAGACAAGCAACATGGGTAAAAATAAGTGGACGTGCTTTTTGCTAATCCTGGCCGGAATCGTTATCGGCGGATTTATCGGTAACCTTTTCCCTGATACGTGGGTTAGCTACGGACAAACCTTTGGGCTTACCCAGCCGCTTATTTTGGATATCGGCATTGTTGCCATCACTTTTGGCTTAACCGCCAAGATAACCATTGCCAGCATTATCGGCATTATTATCGGCCTTGTTGTATACCGTTTTATTTGATACTGCCTTATCGGGTTTTGAGAGAACGCCGGTCAGGAAAAAATGAAAGAAATCAAACGTTACCATGAAAACGGGCCATATGATAAGTTTTTATCCCATGGTCCTAAGAGTTTGTCAAAAGCTGAATTGCTTGCGATTATTTTACGCACCGGAACAAAAGAATATTCGGCAGTCGAATTAGGCGAACAAATCCTTAAGCTGGCCGGAGAAGAGAACTTAGGGCTTAATGGGCTACATCATGTTACCCTCGATGAACTAAAGAGCATTAAAGGCATTGGCCAGATCAAAGCGGTTAAAATCCGCTGCCTGACAGAGTTTGCCATGCGGATGGGCAGGGAATGCGCTGCCAAGCGGCTTTCTTTTAATAGCCCTCATACTGTTGCGGAATACTATAAGGAATCGCTTAGGCACAATGAACGCGAAGAAGTAATTCTTTTGCTTTTAGATAGCCGCCTTACTTTAATTAAGGAATTTCCTGTTTCCTTAGGCACAGTTAACGCCTCTTTGCTTTCGCCGCGTGAAATTTTCATCGAAGCGGTCAAAGAAAAGGCCGTTTATGTAATGCTGCTCCACAACCACCCCAGCGGAGACCCCATGCCAAGCGAAAATGACATGAGGATTACAAAGCAGGTAAAAGAAGCTGGCCAGCTGCTTGAAATCCCCTTGCTTGACCATATCATCATTGGGGACAATAGTTTTTACAGCTACAAGGAAAATGAAACCTTGTAAAAAAGGTCGCCCCATGGAGACCTTGGCCGGAATCATAGTTTCCACGGAAGCATAGTTTCCATGGAAGCATAGCTTCCACGAAGCTTTGCTTCCGGCAAGAATTGGTATTCATAGCTTAATAAGAAAGGTACGGTTTTAAATGGCTAACTTTGCTTATGGTATCGACCTTGGTACCAGCAACATAAAAATTTACTCAAAATCAGATGACGTAATCCTGGTTGAAAAAAACATGATTGCGATTGAGAACAAGGATACCGTTTTTGCTTATGGTGATTCGGCTTTTGATATGCACGAAAAAGCCCCGGGCAATATCCGGATTTCATATCCCCTGTGTAATGGAGTCATTGCTGACATCAAAAACATGGAAGTCTTAATCCGTTATTTCATCGGGGATTTGGCCAAAGGAAATATCCGCCCGGCTGACTTTTTTATCGCCGTCCCGACGGACATAACCGAAGTCGAAAAGCGGGCTTTCAAAGACTTAGTCAACAAAGCCGGGGTCAAAGCCAAACGGATCATGGTGGTTGAAAAAGCCATTGCTGACGGGCTTGGCTTAGGGATTGACGTCAAAAATTCCCAAGGCATCATGATGGTTAACTTAGGTTATGACACGACCGAAATTTCCATCCTTTCTTTGGGCGGAATTGTCTTATCGCGCTTGATTAAGACAGGCGGGCTCAAATTTGACGACGCAATCAGGGGGGTTATCCGCAAAGAATTCAATTTAGTCATCGGCGGCAAAACCGCCGAAAAAGTCAAAATTGATTTACGTGATTTAGAAAAAGAGCAAAAGGCCGCTGTTGTTTATGGCCGCGATATCGTCACGGGCTTACCCGTTGAGCGGGAAATTCCTACCAAGCTGATTGATGAGACCTTAACCGAAAGCTTCAACATGATTATCGATAACGTCAAAGTCATTCTGGAGCGGACCCCGCCGGAGCTGGCAGCTGATATTTACCGGAATGGCGTTTACCTTACCGGAGGGGCTTCCCAGATTAACCATTTTGCGGAGCTAATGCGAAAAGGGACCGGGCTTGGCGTAAATGTTTCCGAAAACCCCATTACTAGCGTTGCAGTCGGGCTATCGAAAATTATCAAGGATGACAATTATAAATCCGTGGCATATGCCATTGAAGGAATGAGTAAATAGCCGTCCGAAATAGCATGGAGTAACTTTTTAATGAGTCCTATTGTCAAGCGTAAAGGGGAAAAATTTACATTGCCGGGCAAATATCTCCTTTTTATTTTAACAATCCTTTGTACAGGATTAATTGTTCTGACCCTGTACACAGATTACATAAGCAAACCGCTTTCGATTGTTGCCGGACGGATTCTAGTGCCGATGAAGGCCGGAATCAGCGAGGTTGGAAGCTATTTAAGCTTACGTTCAGAAGAATTAATCCATATCAGGGATTTGCTGGCGGAAAATGAACGCCTGCGAAGTCAAATCGACCAGCTTTCGATTGAAAATACGATGTATAAGCAGGACCGTTACGAGCTTAATAATTTACGTGAGCTTTTTGAGCTTGACGCCCAGTATGATGAATATGAAAAAGTCGGGGCAAGGGTCATTGGCAGGGACCCCGGCAACTGGTTTCATTCCTTTATCATTAATAAAGGTTATGAGGACGGCTTGCTTGTTGACATGAATGTCATTGCCGGGAGCGGGCTGGTTGGGAGAATCGTTAACGTTGGGCCGACTTGGTCAAAAGTGACCGCCATCATTGCCGATAACTCCAACGTCAGCGGGCAGGTCTTATCAACTGAAGACAACCTAATCATCAAAGGCAACTTAGAGCTTTTTGCCGAAGGGGTCGTTGAATTTGAGCAGCTGATTGACAAAGCTGACCGGGTTGGGTTTGGGGATAAAGTCGTTACTTCTTATATTAGTGACAAATATTTGCCCAATATTTTAATCGGCTATATCTCCACAATCCAGGGCGACCCAAATAACTTGACCAAATCCGGGCATTTAACCCCGGCGGTTGATTTTGAACGCTTAGGCGAGGTACTAGTTATTTTAGAGCTTAAGCAAAGCATTGAAGAAGAAGCGGATTAATGAAAAGATTTATTACTTATACTTTTTTAATTATATTTTGTTTCCTGCTTCAAACCACGGTTTTCCACCGCATAAGCTTTGGCGGCATTGTCCCCAATCTTTTAATTGTGGTGACCGCATCGCTAGGCTTCATGCGCGGCGACCGGACCGGGTTAGTCGTTGGTTTATTTTGCGGGCTTTTGATTGACATTTTTTTTGGCGATGTAATTGGCCTTTATGCCATGATTTATATGTATTTGGGTTATTTAAACGGCAAATTCAGCGGGATTTTTTACCCGGAGGATTTAAAACTCCCGCTGATTTTAATCCTGTTTAGCAATCTTTTTTACGGGCTTTTTACCTACCTGTTATTATTTATGATGAGAAGCCGTTTTAATTTTGAATTTTATTTTAAAAACGTGATTTTCCCCGAAATTATCTATACCCTGTTAGTTGCCTTGGTTTTATACCCTTTGATTCTTTTCTTTAATTATTTATTGGAAGGCCAGCGGTTTAAGAGGACGGAAGAAGATGTTTGATGATTTTAAAGCCAATTTTTTTAATATGGTCACCTCGCGGATTTTCATTTTATTGTTAGTCTTTATTGTGGCTGGTTTTGTGATGATTCATCGCATTTTTGATTTGCAGATTGTCAGGGGGGCTGATTTTTCTGACGCTTTCGAACTGAAAATCCGGAAAGAAAGAAGCATTCCGGCCACAAGGGGCAATATCTATGACCGAAACGGCAATCTGCTTGCTTACAATGATTTATCTTATTCCGTCACGATTGAGGATGTTTTTGAATCGGTGAGGGGCAAAAATGCTGCCCTTAATGCGACGATATTCAACCTGATTGAGCTAATCGAGCGGTGCGGGGACAAAACGGTCAGCGATTTCTTTATTATTTTGGACCAGGACAATAATTATGCTTTTTCGGTTGAGGACCGGGAAAACAGGCATTTACGGCGGTTTCTGGCCGATGTTTACGGCAAAAGGCGGTTTGATGACCTTGATTACCGTGAGCAAAGCGCAACTGCAGAGGAAGTTGTTGATTTCCTTGGCGGGACATCGCGGTTTGGCATTGGCGGCTTTTTAACTTATGAAGACGAAGAGGGAAAAGAACGCGAACGCTTTGTGGTCGGCTTAGGTTTTTCCAAGGAAGACGTGCTAAAAATAATGACCATCCGTTATGACATGAGCAATAACAGCTTCCAGCGTTATATAGCGACAACGGTTGCAACCAATGTCAGTGAAAAAACCGTTGCCGTCGTCATGGAAAACAGTGATACTTTGCGCGGTGTCCACATTACCGAAGCTTCGGTAAGGAGATATGTTGACAGTATTTATTTTGCCCATATCCTTGGCTATACTGGAAAAATTTCCCAAGAAGAACTGGAAAACTTCCGCGCCCAGCCCTTAGGAAGCCAGTATGATATGAATGATACGATTGGCAAATTGGGGATTGAGCAGTCGCAGGAACATATTTTGCAAGGCAGCAAAGGCAACGAGGTGGTTTTTGTCAACAATGTTGGGAAAGTCATTGATACTAGCGATTATGTCTCGCCAATTGCCGGAAATGACGTTTATCTCACGATTGACAAGGATTTGCAAATTGCCCTTTACCATATCCTTGAAGAAAAAATCGCCAGCATTATCTATACCAAGCTTCGGGACATAAAAGAGTATGTCCCGGCCGAAAATGCCAATGCGATTGATATTGTCATCCCCATTTATGATGTTTATTATGCCTTGATTAACAATAACGTCATCAATCTTGAGCGGCTTGGCTTTAAGGATTCCGGCACAGCGGAGCAGGAAGTGGCAGAAATCTTTTTGGGCCGCAAAGCAGAAATCATAGAAGCTTTGTTATTTGAATTAACCGAAGAAAAAACACCTTATCATGAGCTTAGGTTAGAATATCAAGTTTACCAGAGCTTGATTATGGAACTTTTATACCAAAGAGGGATTATCAGCCGCGACCGGATCAATGTAAATGACGAAACATACCGGGCTTGGACAAACGAAGAGGTCTTAAGCCTTAACGAATTTCTTCATTACTGCATTTCCATGAACTGGGTTGACATCACAAAGCTTGTCCTTGGCAACCAATATTCGGATGCCGCGGAAATTTACCGGGAAATCATTAATTTTATCATTGAAGCATTAAATAGCAGCACCGAATTTGACAAAAGAATTTTCCGCTTCATGATCCAAAATGAATTGGTGACGGGCCGCCAGCTCTGCCATATTTTGCTGGAGCAGGAAATAATCAAAATCCCGGCCCAAGAGGAACAGGCCTTTTTTGAGGGCAGGGTAACCCCTTACCGTTTTTTGCGCGACCGGATTGTCAATTTGGATATTACCCCGGCCCAGCTGGCCCTTGACCCTTTTAGCGGTTCGGTTGTCATTACCGATGTCCATACAGGTGATGTCGTTGCTTTGGTTTCATATCCCAGCTATGACAATAATAAAATGGCAAACGGCGTTGACGCGGCTTATTATTCATCTTTGCTTAATGACCTTTCAAAACCAATGATTAACTACGCGACCCAGCAAAGGACCGCGCCGGGTTCGACATTTAAGATTGTTACCGCGGTGGGGGCGGTTCTTGAGGGAATTGCAAGCACCAATAGCACCATTACCTGCCACGGTATTTTTGAGGGGGTGACCCCATCGCCGCGCTGCTGGATTTTTCCCCGCGGAACTCATGGCTCGCTTAATATGGCTAGCGCGATACGTGACTCTTGCAATGTTTACTTTTACGAGTTAGGCTATCAGATGGGAATACTTGACGGCATTTATTCCTCCAATGAGGGGATTGAGGTCCTTGGCAAGTATGCCAGTATGTTTGGGCTGACCGAGCCAACAGGCATTGAAATTGATGAAGCCATCCCGCAGACAGCAACAAACGACCCTGTCCGCGCCGCGATTGGACAAGCCAATTCAAGTTATACAACGGTTGCCCTTGCCCGCTATGTCACGGCGGTTGCTAATGGCGGGACAAACTATAACCTCACTTTGATTGACAAAATAACGGACCGGGGCGGCAATCTGCTTTATGATAACAATGCCGAAATCAGTAACACCATTTTACTTGCTGATTCGGAATGGAATGCGATTAAGCTGGGAATGCGCAGAATGATTGAGCGTAAAACCTATTTTGATGTCCTTTCGGTTAATGTCGCCGGGAAAACCGGGACGGCCCAGGAAAACCTTAACCGCCCCAACCATGCCCTTTTTGTCGGGTACGCGCCTTATGAAGAGCCGGAAATCGGCGTGGCGGTGCGGGTTGCGTTTGGTTACAGTTCCGACTACGCGGCCCAGATTACGCGTGACGTCATCAAATATTATTATGGCCTTGGCGAACGCGAGGAAATTATCACCGGGACAGCTGGCTTGCTTCAAGGCGGGACAACAGCAGTAGATTAGGCACATTTTAATGATATAACAGAGGTGTAAAAATGAAAAATTCAGTCGTAATTAAAAGTTTCCAGAATGGCATTTCCCTGCATTTAGATAAGGAGATGCCCTTTGAGCAATTGCTTGAGGAAATCAGCCTAAAATTCCGGGAATCCTCCGGCTTTTTCAAAAACGCCAAAATGGCGCTCTCATTCGAAGGCCGGGAATTAACTGATGATGAAGAAAAAACCGTCGTTGAAAAAATTACCGCCAGCTCCGACCTTAATATCATCTGCTTAGTCGGGAAAGATAATAATACCAACCAAAACTATCTTAAAGCCCTCCAGATGATTAATTATGACGATGGAAAAGAGGGACAGTTTTACCGCGGCACATTAAAGAACGGCCAAGTTTTAGAAACTGAATCAAGCATTGTCATTATTGGCGACATCAACCCCGGCGCAACGATTATTTCAACCCGCGACATCATTATTCTGGGCGGGCTTTATGGTGAAGCTTATGCCGGGGCAACCGGAAATGATGGCCATTTCGTGGTTGCCTTGGAAATGTCCCCGGAGAAACTCACCATTGGTGATTTCAAATATAAAGCAAAAGAAAAAACATCTAAATGGTCCATCAAATTAAAGGTACAGCCGAAAATCGCCTATGTGAAAGAAGAAACGATTGTAGTCGAACCAATTACAAAGGAATTGCTAAGCGGAATGTATTAGCTTGGCACTGCCAGTATGCGCTCAAAAGGAGGACAAAAATGAGTGAAGTAATTGTCATCACATCAGGAAAAGGCGGTGTAGGGAAGACTACTACATCAGCAAATGTTGGAACCGGGCTTGCAGCAATGGGAAAACGGGTGGTCTTAATTGATACCGATATCGGCCTTCGGAATCTCGATGTCGTCATGGGCTTAGAAAGCCGGATTGTTTACAATCTGGTTGATGTTTGTGAGGGCAAATGCCGGATCAAGCAAGCCTTGATTCGTGACAAAAGACACCCGAATCTTTATTTGATGCCATCAGCCCAGACCAAAGATAAATCAGCAATCCGTCCTGAACAGATGGTTAGGATGGTTGCGCAGCTAAAGGAACAATTTGATTACATAATCCTAGACTGCCCGGCCGGGATTGAACAAGGCTTCAAAAACGCCATCGCCGGGGCAGACCGCGCTTTTTTGGTCACCACGCCGGAAGTTTCGGCCATTCGCGATGCCGACCGCATTATTGGCTTGCTTGAGGCCAGTGAGTTTAAGCAAATCGACCTGATTATCAACCGGATGCGTCCGGACATGGTCCGCCGCGGCGACATGATGAGTGCAAATGATGTTGTGGATATCCTGTCCCTTAATTTGATTGGCATTATCCCCGATGATGAAGGCGTGGTTATTGCCGCCAACCAGGGTGAGCCGATTGTCGGAAACCATTCCTTGGCCGGGCGGGCTTATCAGGATATCTGCCAGCGCATCCTCGGAAAAGAAATTCCTTTCATGGAATTTGAGCGAAGCATTTCTTTTTGGACAAAAGTAACCGGAATTTTTTCTAAAAACGGAAAGGGTAACTAAATGAAAATTAAAAATCTTTTACGCCGGAAAAAATCCAATGAAATTGCCAAAGACCGCCTCAAAATCCTCTTGATTTCCGACCGGGTCAATTGCTCACAGGAAATGCTTGAAATGATAAAGCAGGATATCGCCAAGGTCATCTCAAAATACATGAAAATCGATACCAAGAGCATGGAAATACAGATTTCAAAGACCGAAACAAAAGGAAGGAACGCAAAGAATCCTTCACTTTATGCTAATATACCAATCCTTGACCTAAACAAAGGAACGTAAGAAAGAGAGTCATGCTAAAAAATTACCGCCTCCGTGATTATAATTTCAAATTAGTGATATATGTCATTGCCTTGGCCATCATCGGGATAATGGCGATTGGGAGCGCCGATGAATCCTTGCAAACAAGACAGCTGTACGGCTTCCTGACGGCCTTATTTCTGATGGTGGTCATATCACTGTTTGATTATTCGCTGATTATTTATTTTTATTGGGTAATTTATGTCGTTAACATAATCTTGCTTTTAATGGTGCTGTTTTTTGGCGAAACCGTAAATAACGCCCAGCGGTGGCTGATTTTATTTGATATCCAGTTCCAGCCGTCAGAAACCGCAAAAATTTTGTTGATTTTATTCTTTGCACAGTTTATTATGAAGTGTAAGGACAGGTTCAATTCGCTGCAAAACTTATTTTTAAGCATCGCTTTTTTTGCCCTGCCTTTTTACCTGATTTTCAGGCAGCCGGATTTGTCAACCAGCATTATTGTCGCGTTGATATTTTGCGTGATGGTCTACATTGGCGGGCTTAATTGGAAGATTATCGCGGGCATTTTTGCCTTGGTAATTCCGGCGGCATTAATTTTTCTCGCGATTGTCACCAATCCGGAAACGGAACTTTTAAAGGATTACCAGCAAAACCGGATTGTGGCCTTTTTTGACAAGGAAGCATACTCGCTTAGGGAGGGTTACCAGCAGGAAAACTCGGTCATGGCCATTGGCTCAGGCCAGCTTTATGGGAAAGGCTACAACAACAACCTGTTAAGCTCCGTCAAAAATGCGAATTATATCGCGGAACAGCAAACCGATTTCATTTATGCAATCATCGGGGAAGAATTTGGTTTTATCGGGGCCGCCGCCGTTATTTTGCTGTTAATGCTGATTACGATCGAATGCTTGTTAATCGCAAGGCGGGCAAAGGATATCGCCGGGACAATCATTGCCACCGCGGTTGGCAGCATGATTGGCATCCAAGGTTTTATTAACATTGGCGTGGCGACATATATTCTGCCTAATACGGGCCTTCCTTTACCGTTTGTCAGTTATGGCCTTACTTCCTTGGTCAGCGCGTTTATCGGGATTGGGTTTGTCCTCAATATTGGCTTACAGCGGGAACAAAGGACGACATAAAAGAGGAATCTAAAAATGGAGTGTAACATGAACATCGCTTTAATAGCCCATGACTCAAAGAAAAAACTAATGCAGAATTTTTGCATTGCATACCGCGGCATTTTGGCCAAACATAATTTATTTGGCACCGGGACGACTGGCCGCTTGGTCGAAGAAGTAACCAACCTTGTCGTCCACAAATACCTGGCCGGGCATTTAGGCGGCGAGCAGCAAATCGGGGCGCAGATAGAACACAACCATATTGACTTGGTCATTTTCCTGCGCGATCCGTTCGGGCCCAAAAAGCATGAGCCTGATGTAAACAATGTCGTCCGCTTATGTGATATGCACAATATTCCTTTGGCAACCAACTTAGCGACGGCTGAATTATTAATAAAATCACTTGACAGGGGAGATATGGAGTGGCGTGAAATCTATAAATAAAAAAAGTTTAGTTGCACTTACCTTGGCTTTAGCCTTAATTCTTTGCGGCTGCGGCGGCCGCAATTTTGGCATGGCTTACGAAGTAAATAATGATGATGCGATGTTTAGGATGTTTGACATTCTTGATGAAGCGCCAAAAGCCCGCCCTTTTGCCGCTGAACTTGTGGTTGTCCCCGGCGATGTGTCCGGCAGTATCAATCCAGAGCTAATTAATGCAACCGGGGCGGCTTTATTTGCAACAGACGACAAGGAAATCATTTTCGCCCAGAATGTCTATGAACAGCTGTCGCCAGCCAGCTTAACCAAGATTATGACCGCGCTGGTTGCCCTTAAATATGGCACGATTGACAATTATATTACCGCCAGCGCAAATGTTTCCATCAGCGAAGCAAGGGCCCAGACCGTCGGCCTTGAACGAGGAGACCAGCTTACCTTGTCTCAAGCCCTCCACCTTTCCCTAATTAATTCGGCCAATGACGCGGCCATTGTTGTGGCGGAGGGTGTTGCCGGGACGGTTGAGGAATTTGTCCTGTTAATGAACAGGGAAGCTAAGGCTTTAGGCGCGACTAATACCGAGTTCATGAATCCGCACGGCCTTACCCATGAGAACCAGTATACGACCGTCTACGATATGTACTTGATTTTAAATGCCGCGATTAAGTATGATTTATTTAATCACATTATTGCCCTGCCCAGTTATACGACCTCATATTTAAGGGCAAATGGGGAAATGCGCGAGCTTAGCATTCAAAATACAAACCAATATTTGCAAGGCGTCCAGGAAACTCCCGACGATGTCATTATCATTGGCGGCAAAACCGGGACAACGCAAGCGGCGGGCCATTGTTTAGCCATTGTGGCAAAAAACGGGGCCGGAAAAACATTTTTATCAATCATCATGCGGGCCGAAACGCGCGAAGATGTTTATGACCAAACTACTTTGCTATTAAATCAAATTAATTAGTGGTTGTATTTTTATCCGCTTTGCATTATAATTAGGTTATTAAAACATAGGAGGGACAAGCCCATGGTGCAGCTGGTTTTAGGTAAGAAGGGGAAGGGGAAGACAAGACATCTTTTAGGAAAGGCCAATAGTGAGATTCTTAATGTTCATGGAAACATCGTTTATCTTGATAAAAACACCAAACATATGTATGAACTGAATAATAAAATTCGCCTGATTAATGTGATGGAGTATAATATTACTGACAGCAGGGAATTTATCGGCTTTATTAATGGGATTATTTCCCAGGACCATGACCTTGAGCAGATGTATTTTGACAGCTTTTTTACAATTGGCTGCGTCAGCGAAGAGGATATTGAGGAAGTGGTCACAAAACTGGAAAGAATTGGCAAAAGATTTAATATCAGCTTCGTGTTAAGCTGTGCCGTTGATGAATCGGAAGTGCCGGAATCCCTTAGGGAAAAGATTATTATTTCCTTGTAACTATTTATGAAGAGTATGCCAGATAATAATAAAATATCTAAATACACTAAGCCCCTTAACATAAATATCGGCTTGATTGTTTTTGCGGTGATATTTGTTTATGTTGTTGTTGCTGTATATATGTTTTTTACCCAAAAAAACATCGTTCCCTACGAAGTAAAAATCGGCTCGCTTTCCGCAAGCAATATCTACCGCGGCATTGCTTTAAGGGAAGAGGAGATTGTCACGGCCGAACAGGCAGGTTATATTACTTATCTGGCAAGGGAAGGGACAAGGACCGGGGTTAATAGCCCTGTTTATGTCATTGACCAGATGGGCGAGCTGACGGCATACCTTGACCGGCTTGATACCGAGGAAACGGCTTTGTCGGCAAGGGATTTACAAGAATTACGGACAGAAATCCTTGGTTTTGTCCATGATTTTGATGAAACGGCGTTTGAAAGCGTTTATGACTTCAAATATAATGTTGAGGGGACAGTCCTAAAGCTTGCGAATTTTAATGTCCTTAGTGGAATCGAGGAATTAGGAACGCAAATGATTTTTTCCGGTTTTGCGCCACGCTCCGGGATTGTCATCTACTCAACGGACGGTTTTGAGGAATTAGTGCTTGAGGACTTAAGCAGAGATTTTTTTAATCAGCAAAATTACGACAAAGTACAGCTTATCAATAACAATCTTGTCGGCGAGGGTGATCCGGTCTTTAAGCTAAGCACCAGCGAAGACTGGTCAATTGTCATCCAGGTTGAAGATGAGAATAAAGCGGAAGAGCTGTTAAGCCGCCAATATATCCGGGTGAAATTTTTAAAAAACCAGTACCAGTCATGGGGCAGGGTGCGGACTTTTACTGATGAGCGGGGTGATGTTTTTGTTGAGCTTGGCTTCACTAACTCAATGATTACCTTTTGCCAGGACCGTTTTGTCGATATTGAGTTAATCACCGAAGAAGAAAGAGGGTTAAAGATTCCCAATTCGGCGATTGTGGAAAAAGAGTTTTTTATTATTCCGGCCGAATTTATCACCAGGGGCGGGCGGAACAATGCCTTTGGCGTTTTGCGCGAAGCTTTTACCGAAGATGGGCAGCCCACCACCGAATTTATTGAAACCGTCATTTACCACGAAACTGATGATGAGCTTTATCTTGATGATATGATGCTTCGGATTGGTGATTTTCTGATTATGCCGGACTCGGCGGATCGGTACCGGATTAGCCGGAGGGGGACTTTGATTGGCGTATTCAATATCAATAAGGGTTATGCGGATTTTAAGCAGATCAATATCCTTTACCAGAATGAAGAATACGCGATTGTCCGCTCAAATACCCGCTATGGGCTGACGGTGTATGATTATATTGCTTTGGATGCGCGGATGGTGCATGAGAATGAGTTTATTTATGAATAGCGTCGCCCGGCGGCGACGCATTAAGAGAATTGCTAAGGCAATTCTCCTTAAAGGATACACACTAACGGCGTAAGTGTATGAAGGTGTATGAGCATAAAAAATAATTTAATCGAAATAGAAAAAAATATTTGCCTTGCGTGTGAGCGGAGCAAGCGGAATCGTAACGAGGTAGCTTTAGTTGCCGTCAGCAAGAATAACCCGCCGGAGAAGATCAAAATCGCTTATGACAATGGGTTAAGGATTTTTGGCGAAAACCGCGTCCAGGAGTTAATTGCCAAAATTGATTTACTTCCTGATGACATTGAATGGCATATGATTGGCCATCTGCAACGCAATAAGGTAAAATACATCGTCGGGCGAGTCAGTTTAATCCATAGCGTAGATTCATTTAAGCTGGCGGAAACAATCAGCAAAGAAGCGATTAAAAAAGGAATCATTCAGGATATCCTGATTGAAATAAATGTTTCCGGTGAAGAATCAAAACACGGAATAGCAAGTAAAGAGGCTTATGAGCTCGTGCGTGAAGTCTCTTATTTACCCGGCGTAAGGATAAAGGGCCTGATGACAATTGCCCCCCTTTCCGAGGATTCCGAGGCCAATCGTCCCCACTTTGCGAAATTAAAGCATTTATCTGTTGACATACCGAACAAAAACATTGATAATAATAATATAGGTGATTTAAAAGTATTATCAATGGGGATGACGGGTGATTATGCCGTTGCAATTGAAGAGGGAGCAAGCTTGATAAGGTTAGGGACTGGCGTTTTCAAATAAAGAAAGGAAATGGATTAGACGATGGGAGTAATGGACAAGTTTCTGACTTACATGAAATTAAGTGAAGATGATGAAAGTTACTATGACGATGATGATTTTGAAGATGAGGGTACTTTTGAGATACCCAAAAAACCACTTAAAGAACCACAAGATACCGAAGAGCGGAAGAAAGCAGCACCAAAGGTTACCCAGCTTCAGCCCCGGATGATCCGCCGCGGCGGCGGGACCGGAATGGAGGTCTGCGTGATTAAGCCGACATCAGTAGAAGATGCCCGCGAAATTACCGATACCTTGCTGAATAACCGGACCGTGGTCCTCAATTTAGAAGGCATTGATGTCGAAATCGCCCAGCGGATAATCGATTTTACCTCTGGTTCAACTTACGCAATCCACGGCAACCTTCAGAAAATTTCACACTACATATTTATTATTACCCCAGCCAGTGTTGATATTTCCGGAGATTTTCAAGAAATATTGAGCGGGACATTTGATGTCCCCATCAATAATAGGTTTTAGCATTTGAAAAAAATAACTGTAAATTACCAAGAAAAACCTTGTTATGACATCGTCATTACCGATAGCTTTAGGGGATTAGGCGCAAAAATAAAGTCGCTTAATTTATTATCCACTAGGGTTTGCATTGTTGTTGACAAAAATGTTGACCCTTTATATGGGGACAAAGTCGAAAAGGTTTTCTTAAACCTAGGCTTTAAGTGTTCATATTTTATCATTGAGGCCGGGGAAGAATATAAAACCCTGGCAACGGTCCGCGATTTATACGATTTTTTAATCAGTGAACGTTTCTCGCGTGATGACCTCTTAATCGCTTTAGGGGGCGGAGTGGTCGGGGATTTATGCGGCTTTACGGCGGCGACTTTTTTACGCGGAATTAGTTTTATCCAAATCCCAACTACTTTGCTTAGCCAGACCGATTCAAGCATTGGCGGCAAGACCGGAGTTGATTTTGATGGCTACAAGAATATGGTTGGCGCTTTCCATATGCCAAGGCTGGTTTATATTAACACCGCCACTTTGAAGACTTTGCCTGGCCGTGAATTTGCTAGCGGCATTGCCGAGGTCATGAAATATGGCTTGATAAAAGACGAAAGCTTTTATGAATGGCTAATCACAAACATAGAGGGAATTAATGCGCAAGATAAGGATATCTTGCTGGAACTGATTGAACATAGCTTGATGATCAAAAAAGCTATTGTTGAGCAAGATCCCCACGAAAAAGGCATCCGCGCCATCCTCAATTTTGGCCATACGGTTGGACACGCCTTAGAAAAGGCCGCAGACTTTAGCTTGCTTCATGGTGAATGTGTTGCGCTGGGCATTATTGCTGCTTCATTCATATCTTGGAAAAAAGGTTACCTAAAGATGGAAGAGTACTATGAAATCCGGGATATGTTTGTGCCTTTTAACTTGCCGATTTTGCTTAATGAATTAAAACCAAAAGAAGTCCTTGCATTTATTAAGTCGGATAAAAAAAATGCCGGGGACGGATTAAAGTATATTTTGCTCGAAAAAGTCGGGAAAGCCTTTATTGATAAAAGCGTGACCGATGAAGAAATTTTAATGGCACTTGAGGAGCTTCAATGGAAAGAGGACTAAATAAAAAAGCAAAGCAAATTATTATTGATTTTGTTTTGCTTTTTTTACTGGTTTTTTTAGACCAGTATACAAAATACCTTGCCGTAATGAATCTTAAAAACAAGCCCGCCTTTAGCATTATTGACGGCGTTTTGGAGTTTCGTTATCTGGAAAATGTCGGCGCGGCTTTTGGGATGCTGCCCAACCAAAAGTTTTTCTTTGTCTTTGTGGCAATTGTTTTTATCTGCGTAATTGCTTTTGTCATTTGGAAAACACCAGTGAAGAAAAAGTATTTAAGCCTCCATCTCCTTTTGACAATGATTTCGGCCGGGGCAATTGGCAATATGATTGACCGCCTTCGGCTCAATTACGTAGTTGATTTCATTTATGTGCCGATCGTCAGGCTGTTTGGCCAGCCATTTCCTATTTTTAACGTGGCGGACATGGTTGTGACAGTCCCGACCGCAATTCTCATTATTTTAATCCTGTTTGTATATAAAGAAGCCGACTTTGAGTTTTTGAGCTTCAGGCAGCGAAAATACCGTGAATTTAAGTGAGTTTTGGGCTTTTTGGCAAGCGAGTGCTAGCGGTGATTGACTGGGTTGGTCAATAATAAGTTTAAGGTGCATATGCAGGAATATATTTTTAAGGTAGGCGAAGAAGAGGAAGGAGAGCGGGTTGACAGGCTGCTTAGCATACTGAATGACTCTTTATCGCGTTCTTATATCCAAAAACTCCTAAAAGACGAATTAGTTTTGCTCAAAAAAGCTGCTGCGGACGAAAATAATAATGATTTTCGCATTTTGCGGGCAAGCTACCGCGTCCAAAATGGCGACTTGATTCATCTAAAAGTCCCTAATGCCGTTTTTCCCTCGATTGAAGCAGAGGATATTCCGCTTGATATTTTATTTGAAGATGAATTTTTGCTGGTTGTCAATAAGCCCAAAGGCCTTGTTGTCCACCCTGCCCCAGGCCATTTTAGCCATACCTTGGTAAACGCCCTCCTCCATCATTGCCGGGATTCTTTATCGGGGATCAATGGCGTTTTGCGTCCGGGCATTGTCCACCGGATTGACCGTGACACCACCGGGGCGATTGTCGTTTGCAAAAGCGATTATGCCCATCAGGAAATCGCCGCGCAATTAAAGGAACATCGGATTGGAAGGACATATCTGGCTTTAGTATGCGGAAAAATCGCCAATGAAGCCGGGACAATCAATACTTTAATCGGACGAAACCCCAAGCACCGAAAGAAAATGGCAGTCTTACCTTATGGCGATGAAAACGGAAAGGAAGCGATTACCCATTACCGCGTTTTGGAACGCTTTCCGAAGCATACGCTGGTTGAATGTCAGCTTGAGACCGGGCGGACACATCAAATCCGGGTCCACCTTTCGCATTTAGGGTTCCCGGTTTTGGGCGATGAGGTTTATGGCGGCCAAAGGCCGATGTTTAAATTATCCGGCCAGACCTTACACGCAGCATCGTTAGGTTTTATCCATCCTGGCTCAAAAGCATATATGGAATTTACCGCACCTTTGCCGGACTATTTTGAGGAGCTGCTGCGGAAGTTTAGGGGGTAAGCCATTCGAGCGGGATTGATGAACAGCTCGCAGATGTTAGAAATTAAATGTCGATACTGACGTATCAAAATCGGTACTGATGTACCGATTAATAAAAATGCTTCGCATTTTCCCTTGCAAGGATTTACTTGGCTCGTGCGTGTGAAGAAAGGAAAAAAGATATGAGTATAAGAGAATTGGATATTTCGAAAATTGATGAAGGTTATCAAATTGAAAATCTCACTCAAGGGGCTGTAGGTCATGTGGAGCTTGTAATCGGGACTTGCGAAAATAAGCCGTTTAAAGCGGTTGTGAAAACACAAAAAAAGTGGGAACGCCCCGGCGACCCTAATTCGTGGTGCAGGGAGTACGATCTTTATATTTCGGATTTGGACAAAATATTTACAAATTCTTTTCGTTGGGCAAAATGCTACCATGCCGAGAAAAGTGATAACGAAACCAAATTATGGTTAGAGTATATCGAAGGCGTATCACGTTCTGACCTAACTGTTGAAATGTATGAAAGAATAGCAGAGGGACTGGGACGTTTTCACGGTAAGTTATATACTGAAAAATTTGTTCCGACAATTGAAAATTTATCTGGTACTGATGGTATGAAACACTTCTACCACTACAATCGTTCAAAGAAAGAATTATACAATTATATTCGCCAAGATAATTGCAAAATTCCGTTACATCTACGAAAAATGATTATTGATATGGACGAAAAATCAGATAGAGTATGGGCGGAAATTGAAAAATTGCCAATCGTACTGCGTCACGGTGATTTCTTTCCGCCCAATTTATTTTACGCAAATGATGAAAAAATTATTCTGATTGACTGGGACAGTGCAGGTTTGAGTTATTTAGGTGAAGATATAGTAAACCTGATTGCAGATGCGGGTTACATTGAGCATATGGTGGAGTATTATCATAAATGCGTTCCGGCTTATTTGAATGGGTTCTCTGAATTTTCCGATATTTTACGAAATAAAAATTTATATATCCATGAACGTATTATCATGCACTTTGGTTACAGGCTTATTGACAAAGTTACTTGGCGGGGTGATGTAAAAACACCGGATGAGCAGAGAATTGACCTTGACATATTGCAAAAAATATATGAGATGGAAAGCAAAAATATGAACATAACCGAGGAAAAATTAGCCGGAAGCCTGTCGGCCGGGACAACCGACCTTTTGCCGTTTCTGCCATATTTATTGCAAGATTTTTGGGAACTCGGAAGCGACCCCGCCGTTATGGCTAAGCTGATTAAAAAGCACGTTGATGTTTCGCCGGAAACGCGCATACTAGATTTGGCTTGCGGCAAGGGTGCGGTGTCGGTGAAAATTGCGGCGGAGCTGCGGATTAAGGTAAAAGGCATCGATTTGCTTCCCGAATTTATCGAATATGCCCACGAAAAAGCAAGAGAGTTTGATGTCGCGGATATATGCGAGTTTGCCATTGGTGACATTAATGAGGCTGTCAAAAATGAAATCGGCTATGACGGCGTGATTTTGGGGGCGGTGGGCGATGCGCTGGGAAACCCTGCCGAAACCTTGCAAAAACTGAAATCCGTAATCAAGCCGGGCGGATATATTCTAATTGACGAGGCTTACCTTCCGGACGGTGCAAAACAAAGTGATGTTAAATTAAGCCACTATGAGTTTTTGAACCTAACACAATGGAAGGATTTGTTTAAGGAAGCAGGGCTTTTGCTAGTCGAAACAGTCGGCGATGAGGACAACGAAACTGCCGCGTCAGGCGACAGCGACACAGGCATGGGGTTCATCACCCAAAGGGCAAATGAGTTAATTGAAAAACACCCTAATCAAAGAGAGATGTTCGAGGGGTATGTCCGCGGCCAGCAAAATGAGTATGACGACTTGGAAAATACGCTTGTTTGCGTGACTTGGATTTTGCGGAAGAAGTAAGGTCAGTAAGGCGCTTGCCGTTGGAATCAATATTTTTGGACGAGGAGAATATTCATGAACCAAAAAATTAAAACTCTATTATGCGTTTTGACTTTTATCCCATTTTATTTTTTTATATATGCTTTTTTGCATGAGGCAGGACACGCCCTTGTAATCCTTGCTTACGGCGGCACAATTGACAATTTTGTTTTTTGGAATTTTAATGCTCATGTTAGCTCAAGTGGCGGGGCATTTACCAGTTTTGGCATGGCACTAAACACTATTGCCGGTATGCTTCTGCCAACTATTATAGGCGTGATAGCCATAAGTCTGTATAGGCCTAACAAAAAATCTGCTGGATATCATATATGTTACTTTACGACTTTGTTTGGACTTCTTGGCTCTATGTCTGTATGGGTTGCAATACCCATCATATCGTTGTTTAATTTACCGCCACGAGATGATGTGACTAATTTTTTGAATTTGACTCGTTATCACCCGCTCATTGTTTCAATAAGTGCTTTGTTTTTTGTGGGGGCTTTTGTAGTTTTTGCTCATGCAAAAGGGTTATTATCAAAAACAAATCTCCAAAAAATATACCGAAGTTTTAAGTCAAATAATGAAAATATTATTGCAAAAAACAATGGCAATCGGAAAAATAAAATTCTTTTTACGGCTTTGGGATTGCTTGTCATATCGGCGGCTACATTGTATTCTGCTAACTATATTACATACTACCCGCCCGGTGTTTTCAATACATCAGGTGTTATTACGAATGTTTTGGAAGAAAGAAGCTGGGAATCCACACTCGCAATAGAAGATAGCAGAATTTACTCATTTGATATTGAAATAAAAGCATACGGCCTTATTACAGCTTTCTGCGTTATTGATGAAAGCGGCGAATATATATCTCAAAATCAAGCTGAGGGATTTATGCCCTCAATTATATCTTTTGGGTTAGACGAAGGAATTTATACGCTATCAATGATGTTCCTTACCGATTATGAAGCCGTTGCAGATTATTTTGTAAAAACAGGCTTTGGCGAATTAGACCCAAAAGAAATCCAATACATTAACGAAGCGTTTAGCCGCGATAATACCAGTTATGCTGTTGAATATTTTATATCGGTACGATAGGCGGTAGTTTCTTTCATTAACAGTTACCTTATTCAAAGAAATAGCGGCGCGTAAATATGAAGCGTATTCGCATTAGGGGCTTGTAATAATTAGCATAACTATTCGTTAAACTTGTCTTTTGCGAATAGTTGCGGCAATTATTTTTTCTCAATTTCCTCAACCGCTTTGACAATTAACTTTATCGAACCATCAAAACCAAGCACGCTGCTGTTTATGCAAAGGTCATAACTTTCGGCCTGGCCCCATTTCTTTGAGGTATAATAATTATAATTGCTTTGGCGTTGCTTGTCTTTTTTTATGCACATTTCCCTTGCTTTGCTTGCTTCAATTTCAAATTGCTGGCAAATATACTTGGTTTTATCTTCTTCCCTTGCGTAGATGAAAATATTGATGCAATTAGCCAGTTCGCTTAAAGCATAATCTGCGCAGCGGCCGACAATGACGCAAGGCCCTTCGCTGGCTATTTTTTTGATTGCGTCAAATTGGGCCAAAAAAACCTTGTGGCTAATCGGCATATCAACAAAATGGGCGGCGTTATACCCAAATGAATATGTGTCCATGACCAAATTGTACAAAAATGAATTAGTCGGCTTTTCATCATGGTTTAAGATGATTTCTTCACAAAAGCCGCTCTCCTTTGCTGCTTTGGCGATTAGTTCATGGTCAAAAAACGGAATGCCGAAATGCTCCGCGACTTTTGCCCCAATTATATGGCCGCCCGAACCAAATTGCCTGCCAATCGTAATTACACTTTTCATATTAATACCCTTGCCTTTCGATAATTTTTTCCACTCTTGCTGAAACGTTTTATCAAATATATTTCCTGAAAATTTTATTTTCATGAATTTTTATCTCCATGGAAGTTTTCCTTCCATAGAAGTCTTACTTCCATTAAAGACTTACTTCCATTAAAGTCTTACTTCTATTGAAGTCTTACTTCCATTGAAGTCTTACTTCCATTGAAGTCTTACTTCCATTGAAGTCTTACTTCCATTGAAGTCTTACTTCCATTGAAATTTTACTTCCATGGAAGCAACGCTTCCATTTTTCGATTGTACTCTTTCTTTAATATATTTTATTGCCCAATTAAAGTAACGTGAAAGTCTGTCTACCAAAACTCCAGGCCTAATCATAAATACTTCCGCAACATCTCAAAAACCTTGTCAATGTCAAGCGGTTTCCCAAGATGGTCATCCATTCCGGCCGCCAAGCAATTCTCGATATCATTTTTAAAGACATTCGCGGTGGTTGCAATAATAGGCAAATTCACATTTTGGAGGGCTGGAAGGGCTCTAATGCGCCGCGTTGCCTCATGCCCATCCATTTTGGGCATCTGGATATCCATCAAAACAATGTCATATTTGGTTGGATTTTCTGATATCTTATCAAGGGCTTCCTGCCCATTTTCAGCACACTCAATCATTATGCCGGAATCCTCCAACAACGAAATCAAAATTTCCCGGTTGATTTCAATGTCTTCTGCCAGCAGCATTGATTTCCCGGCAAATTCGCCCTCGCCATAAACACCCGCTTCCGCTGTGGCTGTTTTGCCAAGGCATTCATTAATCGAATCAACAATCGATGAGGAAAATAGCGGCTTAATCAAATGCCGATCAACCCCGGCTTTAAAGGCTTCGGCTTTTACCTGTTCCCAATCCATTGCCGTTATCATGATTACCACCGCCGGGCGGCCGTCTTTTTTTCCTTTGATTTGCCTGGTCAGCTCTATCCCATCCATCTTGGGCATTCGCCAGTCAATAAAATAAATATCATAACCGCCATTTTTTTCGATGAGGTCACAAGCTTCAATCCCATCAGAAGCAACATCGCAATTGATGTTTAGCTGTTTAAATATTTCAAGAAACTGCTCTCTTACCTCGAAAACGTCATCAACCGCAAGAATCCTGATATTTTCCCAATTAACGCTTGGTGCAAGCAATGAATTGGGATTTTTTTTGCTCCGCCCCATCTTGACGGTAAAAATAAAGCGCGAGCCTTCGCCAAGGAGCGATTCAACCCAGATTGTGCCGCCCATCAATTCAATGATTCTTTTGGAGATGACAAGCCCAAGCCCTGTTCCGCCATATTCGCGGCTGATTCCGCTTTCGGCTTGCTCAAAGGCATGGAAAAGTTTTTTCTGGTGTTCGGGCGAAATGCCGATGCCATTGTCAGTTACCGTTATGCGTAATTCACATTGACCGTCAATTTCATTGATTAAAGCGGCATCAAGATTGATTTTCCCACCCTCTTTCGTGAATTTTACCGCATTGGACATCAAATTTGTTATGACCTGCGCAAGCCTTTGGTCATCTCCTACGACAAAGCGGGGAATATTTTTGTCAACATTGACAAAAAGGGTCTGCTCTTTTTCTTCGACTCGGAAATTAACAACATTTATTACTTTTTGGAGCATCCGTTCAAAATCATACTCAATCAAGATGAGTTCCAGCTTGTTTGCTTCGATTTTTGCCATGTCAAGGATATCATTTATGACCCGCAACAGATGTGAAGAAGCATCGTTAATTTTACTTAAGGCATGGTCTTTTTCGTCCACTGTCTTTGCTTTTTTGCCGATGGTTGTCATGCCAATGATTGCGTTCATCGGCGTCCTCATTTCATGGCTCATTGAAGATAAAAAGTCGCTTTTTGCCCTGCTGGCCGCTTCCACCCGCTCAAAAGCTGATTCTAACTCTCCCATGATCCGATTATGCTCGCGCAAATCACGGGTATAGGCAATCACGGCTTGGTCATTCCCATAATCAATTGGCACTAACGTCACTTCCACCGGGACAAGTGTTCCGTCCGGCAAGATATGCTGCCAATCGAAAACACACCGCCCTTCGGTAAAGGCCTTGTCAATCATTTTGAGCGTTTTTTCATCAGAGCGTTGCCCGTCGGGCTGAAACTCCGGCGAAAAATCAAAAATCCCTTTCATGTACTCTTCTTTGCTGTTTATGCCAAGGAATTTGATTGTTGCTTCGTTGCAGTCAAGCAGGTTAAGGCTGCTATCCCATATCTCACAGTTAAGCGGTGAAGAATCAAGCATTAACTTGACGAGATTGTTGGCATCGTTTATTTTTTTGGTCAAATCCCGGCGGTAAACTGAATTTGCAAGCATATAACTTACTGAACGCAAAATATCAATTTCATCTTCCGAGGGATTACGGATATTGCGGCAGTCATCAATACTGCAAAAGCCCCAGAAGATATCTTTGATAAAGACCGGGATCGCAAGGACGGATTTTGTTTCAAAGGGGATAAAAAAACTCTGGACCTCTTTAGAAAGCCCGGAAACCGGACCGGCGATATATTCACCTTTCGATAGCTTTTCTTCCCAGCCCGGCACATCACGATAAGGAAATTCCGTCGTACTGGAGATGTTTTTATTTTTTGCGCCATATTCGCTATGCCAAAAATAATCAAGGACGGCATAAAGTTGCCCGTCCCGGTTTTCATTCCGCCACACTTCCATATAGTCAACATCAAGGCATAACCCGACATCCATCATGCAGTTTTTAATCGCCAAATTAAGGGTCTCATCATCTTCTTCTGTCAGCAGGATATTGGCGGTGTTATTGACCGAACGGAGAATATTGTCGCGCCGCTTTATTTCATTCACCGCCCTTGCTTGGTTTTTGTCAAGCCTAATCAAAGTAAAAATCAGGACTGTGGCAAGAAATGCCCCTAGAATGCCAACGACAAGTACCATCAGATACAAATCACGATAATACGCGAATTGCGGGATTACTTTGCCGACATACCAATCATTGTCCATCTGCCTGGTAAATAAAAAAGACCGCGTTCCCCGGTAATCAATTATTTTTTGCGATGAAATATTTTCACCTTTGATGTATTCATCTAAATACCGGGCCATATCATGAGTAGTCTCATATAATGATGCCCCGATTATTTCTTCATCAGGGTGGACAATCATCTGTAACCTGCTATCCATCAAAAATCCGTAGCCCCCCGGAGTTTTATGTTCGCTCCCAATTAGCAGGCTTAAAAAATCTAAAGGGACGTCAAGCCCTAACACGCCAAACTGCCGCCCATTTTCGTCAACCAATAAACGCGCATAGGCAATTACGGGCGTAAGGGTTGACGGGTCAATATAGGGTTCGGTAATCACGACATTCCCCGCGGCAGCTACGGCCGCCGAATACCAAGGGCGTTCATAAGAAATCCATTCATTTTCCGGCTCCTTTGCCGGGTGCCAGCCGCCGCCGTCATAAAATGCTTGCAAATCTGATTCATAATCAGCAAACATATCAAAATAGCCATAAACAGAATAATAATCAAACATCCGGATTGCTTCTTTAAATTCTGCTGATGAGACTTCATTCAGATAATCTTTGATAATTCCGAAATCATAACTTTTAAGAAGCTGGCTTTCGATATTGTCAGCAATGAAGTTAAGGACAATCTCCGGCCCTAATAATGTCGTCGAAATAAAAACTGCATCTTCGTCCAACAGCTCATTGGTGCTTTGGTGTAATTTTTCATTTAGGGAGCTGCTCATGATAATGCCGCTCGAAATAACCATAATCAAAAAGGCGAGCAACACTAATAACATCCTTGCAAACAAGGAATTTTCTTTTTTGTTTGTGGGCAAAACGGCTTTTTCCATTATAGATACCGCCTCAACAATGTGCAACAGTCCAGTTTTCGGCTAAGGAAAAGACTGAACTGTTACTTAACTTTACCATTATCAAAGTTCATACCTTGTTCCCCATAAAATTGATACAAGTACGCACTTTTCATTTGCGTTAATATAAAAGCATTTTTTAAGTATCCGCTACATTTAATTATTTTAACGCTAAGCGGATTTTATATTATTTGAACCCTATCCGGCGGTTTGTAACCTTTGCCCGCGCGTTCAAACAACTCTTGTGTGGTTAAATCTTCCCACAAATTTTCGCGCCATTTTGTGTAGTCAAAAGTGTTCCTGCCAATGGTGGTGATAAATATTTCTGTTTCAATTGCACCAAGCGTATCACTTAACGCTTTCATTCCCGCACTCATAATTGCAGAAGTCTGAACATCACTATACATTATAAATCCCTCCAAATCTTCAAAAAGTTAATCGGGTCTACTATTATAATGCGATTATCTTGATACTTTAATAACCGTTTATCGGTAGTTATAAGATAGTCACATTTAGCTATAATTGCATAAGCTGTATGCGAAGCATCTTTACGTTTTATACCTGTTTTCATTATTTCATTTGTTAGAGTAATTGCAGTATCGTCATTGTCTTTGCTGATGTAATAACTCGCATTGTTTTCTATGAATTTAATAATAGAATTTCGGTTAGCTTCTATCGGGTAGACAGTAATCTCCTCAATAGAAACAGACGAATAAACAAGCTCAATTGCTTTATACTTTACAAGGGATTGAATAGTCATTTTAGCTTGCGTATCATTAAAAATGCCGATATCATTTTGATTGTCAAACGGTCTGCCGTAACAGCAATTATCCAAATAAATTTTCAGCTTTTCCATACAAGGCTTATCCTTTCGAGAATAATGACCTATTATGATTATAGCACAATTCTATGCTGTTGTCAAAATTTCACCTTATGCTGTTAATATCAGAATTTAGATTTTTCATAATTAAATGGTATGCTTGTTCCGACCACCACGTCCTCTATTTTTTCTATAATCAGCCAGTCATCCATATTGCCTTGATGGTCAAAATCAAGGGGGGCGATTTCTTTTACATCTTTGAATCCAATTAGAATTAAGCATTTTTTATGCCAGCGTTCTTTTTCCTTGTCCGATAATTGCAATCTTTCTTGGTTTTCTTCAAGAGTTTTTACAATTTCTTCATCGGACAGCTTGACAAAGTTTTGGACGCTGTCAACTGTTGCCATAGCTGTTATTTTGGCAGTACCTTTTTTCATTAAGTAAAGGGTTTCACCCTCAAAGACGCGGCTATGGGGAATTTTGCGCCCGGCAGCTCCACGCACTATCATTGTTTTTCCGCTTGCTAATATTTTTTCAAGCACTTTTTCTTTGTCATCGCAATAAGCTAAGTGTACCATAAAAAATCTCCTTTATAATAAGTAGTTTGAAAAGTTTTGTTTTTTGTCTACTGCCCGAATGGACGGACGGGAAAGCGACTGTTTTAGTATATAGCAAAGTTATGAATAAATCAAGAAAAATTCCGCGCGTTAAATCCGCGTTGAGAGTGTCGATTCACCGCCGACACGCTTTCGCAGCTGGTCATTGCGGCCTCCGAGCCGCAATCCTGTATTAGTTCCACGCGTTAATCCGCGCGTTCGAGAGTGTCAATTCATCGCCACACACGCTCTCGCTCCGAGAGAAACGTTTTGACGTCATCTCAAGGGTCGGCCTTATGAATCGCACTCTCCATCGCACGACGAAAGGTTATTGCGGACTTGCTCCGCAATCTCTTAAGTCGTAACTTGTATGTACATGAGCAAAAATTTTCCACGTCCTGCCCTTTGAGGCAAGAAATCAAAAAATGCACAATTGAGGAGCAAATAAAAAAAATCGCGAGCAAGATTCCTGTTTACAAAGTAGGAATTTGCCGCGATTTATTTTTATGGCCGAAAATTGGGCATTTTGGCTTTGATTTCGCAGTCTCACGGGCGGCGTGGAAATTAATTTGCTCATGTACTAGCAGTACATAACGCCATAAGGGATTGTGGCTCAAGGCCGCAATGACAGGCGAGATTGCGGCTCGAAGGCCGCAATGACGTGGCCGCGAAAACCTCTAATTCTCTTTCACCCACGCCGCAATATCATAAAGCACTCTCCCATCAACATTGGCTTTAATTTGGTACTCTTCAAGCAGCCCGCCAATATCAGTAACCTTAGACGGCATAAACAGATGATTAAGCCCCTCATAAAGCATAAACGTGGCATTATCGCGGCCAGCAAGCAGCTCTTTGTATGAATTAAAATCGCTTTCAACATAAACCTGCAAATCATTCCCAGCGTGCATTACCAGAAAAGGCACAGAAATATCAGCAATAAATTTTGCCGGAGGATTATCATACATATCCTTAAAATAATATGCTGAAAGCCCGCCCATTTCATCGATTATTATTTTTTGCGCTTCTTCGTCGGAAAGTAAAATCCCGGCTTCAATTTTATCAATGAACTGCTTGTTTATTGCAATTACCGCTTCTCTTTGCTCTTTATTTTCAATTAAATCAAGGCTTAAATTCTGCTGGTCTTTCATGATTTCCAGCAAAAACCGCGGCGAGCCGGCAAATAATATCAACCCGGCAAAATCACCGCCCATGGCATGGATTCGCGGAGCAAGCATCCCGCCCAGGCTATGCCCCAAAATAAAAACCCTTGTTTCGTCAATCCGGGGGTCTGCCCTTAATATTTCGGCAGCAAAAAGAGCGTCTTCGATTGTCTCTTCAAAGACCGTAAATCTTTCAGAAATCTGCTCGGCTATTTTTAGTCCATAGGTATATGTGCGTTTATTATAACGGATTGCGGCAATTCCATTCTCGGCAAGATATTCCGCTATTTCCTCAAACGGTTTGTTATCAAAAATCCGCTCATCCATGTCATTTGGCCCCGACCCATGCACCAAAACAACGGCCGGAACTTTTCCACTAGCTTCTTTAGGAAGCGTAAGCTTTCCTAACAGCTCCCATTCACCTCCTGCCCCCACAATGATATCTTCGGTAATTATATGCTTGTTTACATTATTTTTCATTAGAAATCCTTCACTAAAGATAATAGAACCAACCAATAAGAAAGCTAATAAAAAGGCAATGACAGCTGATTTTTTCGTAGCTCCCCTCTGGTCAAATGCGACGACGGAAGCCAAAATAAGGAACGCAATGATAATGCTTGTTGCGATTAAAGTCGGATAAACACCCTTTGGCATAATCGTGCCCGACAATAATTGAATGGGAACGCTGTTTAGCGTAATGGGGTTATGCCGATTAATAAAGGGAATAATGTTAAGCAGGGTTAAGGCGACTGCTCCGCCCCCAACCGAAAGCATACAAAAAATGGTGGTTTTCGTTAAGGCCGCGGCTAAAGTGGTCAAGGAAAGCAAAAATACGCCAAATACCCACAGGCAAAAGACCGCAAAGCCGATATGCTCCAATTTTTCCCCCGGGAAAAAATAAACGGTATAGCCCCATGAAATAAGGAAAGCAATTGTTAAATTCGCCGTCCAGATTAGGACTGCCGAAGTAAGCTTAGCGAGAATTGCCGCCTTGCGGGCCAAGCCTTTGGTAAGGATAATTGTCAGCGTTCCCTTTGAAATTTCACTAGAAAGCATCCCGCTAAAGACAATGACCAGCACAATCAAACCGATTTGCCCGATATTGCTATAAAATTGAATCCAAGCGTCAAGGGCTTTGGGTTCAGTAAAAAGCGAACTTAAATCAATTCCGGCCGTCTGGGGATCGGAAGCCATCGCCCACTTCATTATTTCCGGCATCATTTTTGCCATCAAGGGGCTCATCATGCCAAAAATCAAAAATACCGCGCCTAAAATTAATAGCTTATATGTTTTCACCGCTTCGATTAATTCTTTTTTTAAAAATGTTATGAAACCTATCATTGCTGTCCTTTCTTTACTTTACGCTAAACCCCATGCATTTCACAAGCGGAGCTTGTGAAACTGCTTAAATGGAAAGTGGAAATTTTAATTTTCACATTATTGCCCCGATAAATAAATCCTCTAGTGTTGGCTCTAGGAGTTCGAATTTAACCGGAACAAGCCCATTCTCCGCCATAGCCTTGATAATATTTTGCCCATCCGCTTTTTTGATGACAACAGTATTTTGTGAAAGCTCGGCTTCGGTAAAAATTAAAGCACATTGCTTGGCCTTTTCATTTTCGGCAAACTCAATCAGATAGGAATCTGTCTTTTGCTTCTTGATATCTGAAACCAGGCCGTCAAGCACGGCGATCCCATCATGCAAGAAAACAACCCGGTCACAAATCCGCTCAACGTCAGAAAGAATGTGGGTCGAGAAAATGACTGTCGTCTGGCCTTTAACTGCGGTTAAAATATCCAAAATCTCTTTCCGTCCCATCGGGTCAAGGGCCGAAGTCGGTTCATCGCAAATAAGCAGCTTTGGTTCATTTAAGAGAGCTTGGGCAATGCCTAGCCGCTGCTTCATTCCCCGCGAAAATCCGCCGATTTTGCGTTTGGATTTTAAGCCGACCAAATCAAGCAATTCTTTTCCGCGTTTATTAATCCGCTCCTTGCTCATTCCGGCAATCTCACCGCAAAGGGTCAAATATTCCATTGGTTTCATATAAGGATAATATTCGGGAACGTCCGGCAAATAACCAACATCTTTAATGGTTTTGCCGTATTCGGCCCGCTCGCCGCAAATGGTTATCTCACCCTCATCAATTGAAAGCAAACCAAGCGCCATTTTCATCGTTGTTGTTTTCCCTGAGCCGTTTATCCCGACAAAACCGAAAATCGAACCAGCCGGGACGGCAAAATTAAGCCCTTTTATCACGTCTAAGTCGCGGTAGCTTTTCTTTAAATCTTTAATTTCAAGTATGTTCATCGCTTTCCTCTTCTGCTTCGCCTCGCCCGATGATAAAATAAAGGATTGGTCCAAGCAAATTTATTACTATAATCACAATAATCCAAATCGTCAAATTGCCAATCCTAAAATTCTGATGAGTCACCGCGTGGACGATCGCAAATATCATCAGGGCCAGCTGGACAAGTGCCAAAAGGCCAATGACGGGCAGGTATAAAAGTATTGTCTCTAATATTTCCATCTGCATATTTTTCCTCCTTAACTTCCCCAGTCGGCATAATCGTCTTTGCCTGTCTTTAGCGGTTCGCGGTAATCAACCTGGCTATTGTATTTCGTGACAAAACTATTGTTTTTTGGCGGGTTTCGTCTGGCTTCATTGGCATTAAGCCGCCGTTTGTACTTTAGCTTGGGTTCAAAATCAAAATCTTCTTTTTTCCTGCGCTTGTATGAGCGGTAAATTGCGCTAATTGATACAAAGGCAACAAACACAACGATTAATAGGACTAACGGGTTCATATTGTCTCCATGGATACTGATATCAATTTGATATCATCATTATATCAGTGGCGCGGGCTTGTGTCAAGGGGTTTTTCAATAACTTCAATTCGTGGACTAAAGCTCGTCCGAATCCAAAATTACCGTAAACGGCCCCTCATTGGTTAAAGCAACTTTCATTGATGCGCCAAAAATGCCAGCCTCTACCTTGTCTATTTCCTTGGCGCATTCCGCGATGATATATTCATACAGTTCTTTGGCCAAATCCGGCGGTCCGGCATTAATGAATGATGGGCGGTTTCCCTTTTTTGCGTCCGCGTAAAGGGTGAACTGGGAAATAACTAATAACCCGCCGCCAACCGTGGAAAGATTAAGGTTACTCTTCCCGTCCGCGTCGGCAAAAATACGAAGCCCAAGCAATTTCTTAATCATTTTATCAGCGATTTCCTTTGTGTCATCATTCCTGATGCCGACAAAAACAAGGAAACCGGTATCGATTTTGCCAACTACCTCTTCATCAACTGAAACTTCGGCATTGCTTGTGCGTTGGATTAAAAATTTCATCTTCGCCTCCTTTATATAATATAACTATATCATATTTTTATGAAAACGAAAAGGGTAAACCCACACCCTTGCCATTCCGGCATAAATTTGCTAAAATAAGCATATGAAACTACAGCAAGTCTTAAGTTATGTCCGCAAGGCCATTGACGAATACCAAATGATTGAAGCAGGCGACCGGATTGCCATCGGCATTTCCGGGGGGAAAGACAGCCTGACATTATTGTATGCCCTTAATGGGCTTCGGCGATTTTACCCTCTTCCTTTCGAGATACACGCAATTACCGTTGATTTAGGTTTTGAAAACCTAAATCTTGATAAAGTAACGAAACTTTGCAAAGACCTAAACGTCCAATACACCATCGTCAAAACCGATATCGCCAAGATCGTTTTTAATGACCGAAAAGAAAAAAATCCTTGCGCCCTTTGTGCCAAAATGCGAAAAGGGGCTTTAAATGAGGCAATCAAAAAAGCCGGGCTTAATAAAATCGCTTATGCCCACCATAAAGATGATGTTGTTGAAACAATGCTTCTTTCGCTGATCTTCGAAGGCCGTTTCCATACTTTTGCTCCGGTTACTTACCTTGACCGGACGGATTTGACTGTTATTAGGCCAATGCTTTATATGAATGAAGCTGATGTAATCGGATTCGTCAAAAAATATGGGCTTCCGGTTGTCAAAAGCCCCTGCCCGGTTGACGGCCGCACGAAACGGGAATACGCTGGCAATCTTCTCCATGACCTTACGATTGAGAATCCCGGTGTCCGCGAGCGAATGTTTACCGCAATCCAAAGGAGTCAAATAAGCGGATGGAACCTAAAGTAAATTACCATGAAGAGCAAAATAAAATAAATATCCTCAAAATGCGGGAGATCTTAGATACCCTGCCCCATTTTGCCAAGCAGTTTTTCCGCGGCGTTGCGGAACAGACCTCTTCCCGGACCCGTTTGGCTTATGCTTATGATATCCGCGTTTTTTTTGAGTATATGCAAAAAAATAACAGTGCTTGCAAAAAGCAGGAAATCAGGGAATATCCCCTTGAAATACTTGACAAAATCAAACGTGAAGACATTGAAGAATACCTCGAATACATCGCTTTTTATGAAAAAGAAGGCCGGGAAATAACCAACGATGAACGCGGTAAGTCGCGGAAATTGGCGGCTCTGCGCAGTTTTTACAATTTTTTCTACCGCAATGAGTTAATTACAACCAATCCGGCCTCGTTAGTCCCAATGCCCAAACGCCACGAAAAGGAAATTGTCCGCCTTGATGTTGATGAAGTGGCTATTTTGCTTGACCAGGTTGAAGATGGCACGCAGTTAACCAAGGCGCAGCTGCGTTACCATGCCAAAACAAAAATCCGTGACATTGCCTTATTAACCCTTTTATTAGGGACGGGAATCCGCGTTTCTGAATGTGTCGGCCTTAATATTATTGATGTGGACTTTAAAAATAATGGCATCAAAATTATTCGCAAAGGCGGCTCGGAGGCCATTGTCTATTTTGGCGATGAAGTCTATGATGCCCTCTTTGATTATCTTGAGAAGCGGCACTCAATCATCGCGGAAAGCGGCCATGAGGATGCCCTCTTCCTTTCTTTGCAAAACCGCCGCCTTACTGTCCGGGCGGTTGAAAAGCTGGTCAAAAAATACTCCGCGACTGTCACCAGCTTAAAGAAAATCACTCCCCATAAGCTCCGCAGTACCTACGGAACTTCCCTCTACCGTGAAACCGGGGACATCTATCTCGTTGCTGATGTCCTAGGCCACAAGGACGTTAATACCACCCGCAAGCATTACGCCGCCTTAGAAGATGAACGCCGCCGTAAAGCTGCCAGCGCAGTAAAACTGCGGGAAAAATAGCACGTTTAATCACTTCCCAGCAAGGGGAACTTAAGCATTACCTTAAACAAATCACCATCCATTTTGATCTTAAAGCTTCCGTTTTGGGCTTCGGTTAAGCTTTTGGCAATTGAAAGCCCTAAGCCGCTTCCCTCGGTGCTTCTTGAGACATCACCGCGGATAAACCGCTCGGTTAATTCTTCCGCATTAAAGTTGAGCGGCTGCTCAGAGATATTTTTAATTGATAATTCAACCTGCTCTTTATCTACCTGTGTGATTTCAATATATACCCTTGTATTTTGCATGGCATATTTTTCAATGTTATTAAATAAATTCTCGATTACTCGCCAAATCCGCCGCGAGTCAGCTTCTATTTGCAGGTTTTCTTGGCATGACTTAAGGTTTATCTGCAAATTACGCTGGGCAAATTTGTCCTTAAATTCACCGATTGTCTGATTGACCAGCTCGGTCAAATTAATTTTTTCCATTTTAAACTCGATATTTCCGCTTGATATTTTCGAAGCTTCGACCAAGTCATCAGTTAATTGCTTAAGCCGCTGTGATTTCGTCTCAAGAATTTCGACATAATTCTTAATCGTTTCATCGGTTATGTCTTCCCGCTTGATTAAATCGATATAATTAATAATCGAAGTCAGCGGCGTTTTTATGTCGTGTGAAACATTCGTGATTAAATCTGCTTTCATTCGCTCATCGCGCATACTGATATCAACCGCGGTGCTAATACTCGTGCCAATGCTATTAACCGCTTTTGCCAGCACAAGATTGTCGCCATGGAGATGTTCTTCTGAAACTTTGTGGTTTATATCGCCGCTGCTAATTTTGTTAATCCCAAAAACGATCTTCTCCCGTGCTTTTGCTTGGATAAATATCAACCCGCCAATGATAATGTCACTAACAATAATGAGCAGCCCAAAGGTAAATTGGACAAATCCATCGCGGAAATTAGCAATTATAAGCACCATGAAAAAGTGGTAAAATACTATTCCTAGCGTGGGCAAAATGAATCTGCTTAGAAGATTGGCATTATCATAGGCAAAAATCATCAGCTTCAAAATCGTTTTGAATGCCTTTTTAAAATAATGGATTATTCTTTTGATGATACTGTCTTCATATAATCTCTTGGCTTTTAATCTCCTAATCAGGCTATAATAAAACAATGAAAAGACAAGGCTAAATAAATAGATATATCCGCCGACAATAATATATATCCAGACATCCATGTATCGATAAGACTGGTAGTTCCAGTTGTAAAATGGAGTGGAATCAATAAAAGCAACCGTTACATATAACATAAATAATGGCACAATCAATGAAAGAAATAGCCATATTTCGGTATATATATAGTCTATTCCTTTTAATTTTATGAATGATGTCCCATCATCAGTAAGATAGCGGCCAGTATGCTTTGTAAGGAAAATCAAAAGGATAAAAAACATAATCATGCAAATCCCGGCCAAAACAAGATAATAAAGATAATCGGGATAAAACTTTTGATATCCCAAATGGCCTTGGGAAAAGATATCATCTTCCGGATAGCTTGTGTCAATGCCAATCCAAATCATGGTATCGGCCGGATAGGCATAAGAAAATGCCTGGAGTTCAGTACGGATAAAAGCTTCGCTTAAATTGGTATTGGTTTCAAAATTTATCCCTGACGGATTATATTTGATATACTTGCCGTATTTATCATCTTCGATCGCGCCAAAAATATCTTCTGAATCCAATCGGCTAGCTGACTCATAATTGGTATAAATGGTGGGCGTTCCATCTAAAGTTGTCTTAATTATATATTTGAGGTTGCTATTGGTAACAAGATTTTTTATTCTTTCATATTGGCCGTAATTGTAACTCAAATCGAGGGCAGACCTTTCAATATTCTGGCATAATGCACGGTAAGACACATAATCGGCCACATAATCCTCGGCATTTTTCCCCTCAATGCTTTGATAGAGATTATCTAAAATTTCATATGCTTGCGGTTGATTTTCCTTGTTTTCAGCAAGCTCATTTTGGTATTCGATATCTAGGATTAAATCGACCGAAAGATCCATTTCGATGGTTTTTTCTGTTTGCTGTTCCGATAACTCAAATAAGATGATAAGTTCTTCATCGTAGTCAGAACTTTGGCTATTGAAATAGATATTTTCCGGGGCAAAAAATTCCTCGATTTCACTTGCGGTTTTGACTTGCTGCCGATAAACAAATCCATTCTGCGACCAATTGATTAAATCACCTAAGTAATAAAAGGCGGTAATGTACTGCAAAGGAACGCCATGAAAACGGTTAGAATATGCTGTAACGTCAATGGCTTTCCTGCTGTCTAGCTTGCCATCGGTTTCTAACTGGCTTTGGATTGCCCCAAGCGTAATGATATCGGATATCCGATAAGAAAGCGAGGTAGTAAAAAGCGCGGAATCTTCATAAACATCTTCATAAATATTGTAGATATTATTAAACAGTGAATAGTTCTGGTAAAAGCCATTGCCAGTATCGATGGAAATGGTTGAGTTTATCAAGACACAGGTAATGAAAATTGCCCCTGCGACTAGAAAAGCGCGTTGCAAGCTATGAAAAAGCCAGAGCGGAAATTTCTTGTTTCGCTTTGGTTTTTTTTGCTGCGGAATATTTTTAATGGGTTCAGCTATTTCTTGATTTTCATGTTCATCATTATTTTTAGTATTCATTTTCACCTCGATTTTTCTTGAGCAAACTTTTCACATTTATAACCAACTCCCCAAACAACTTTCAAATAGCGTGGTTCTTTTGGGTTAATTTCAATCTTTTCACGAATATGGCGGATATGCACCGCAACTGTATTGTCAGCCCCAATCGCTTCTTCGTTCCAGACACTTTCATATATTTGGTTTATTGAAAAAACTTTGCCTTGGTTTCTGACCAGCAACAGCAGAATATTATATTCAATCGGGGTCAGCTGGACGGCCTCGCCATCGACCGTTACCTCTTTTGTTTCGTCATTAATCAGAAGCCCTCCGGCGCAAAAAACTGTATTGCTATCAGTATTTAAGTTTTCAAGGCTGGTGTAACGGCGTAAATTCGACTTTACCCGCGCAACCAGTTCAAGGGGATTAAAGGGTTTGGTCACATAATCATCCGCCCCGATGTTTAAGCCCAAAATTTTGTCCGCGTCCTCTGATTTCGCCGAAAGAATGATAATGGGGATGCTTGAATATTCGCGGACTTTGAGGGTAGCATTTATCCCGTCAAGCTTTGGCATCATAATATCAATTATCAGAAGCTTGATATCGTTTTCTTTGAGGGCTTTTATCGCTTCCAAGCCATCATAGGCTTTCATAATGTGATAACCCTCCTGCTTTAGATAAATTTCTATTGCATCAACTATTTCTTTATCATCATCACAAACCAAAATATTCGTCATCATGACCTCCTTTGCCCTGGATTTCTTATTAAGCTTGCTTTAACTTATTTTCATTAAAACACATAAACTTTAATAGAAAAGGTGGAATTTATTTAATATTTCCTTAATTTTGAAAATGAATATGCTAATGAATTGTAGCATAAATAACACGCACGAGCCAATTAAATCCATCCAAGGGAAAATGCGAAGCATTTTTTTAAGTCGGTACGTCAGTACCGACATTCAGCCGCCGACATACACATCAGAAAAGTAAGGAATAACAATATATTGCCCCGCTCTTAAGTCATCATCGGGAAGATGGTTAATCTTCTTCACTTCCTTAATATAGGCATAGATATCCGGATAATGTCCGCTCATGTTCTGCTCGGCAATCGACCATAATGTTTCGCCATATTTCACCTCAATGCTCGTGTAATACTTGAAAACCTGTTCATTGCTTTTCGTACCCGCATACGCAAATATTCTGCCATAGGTTACTGAAAAAAATATTACAAGTAAAAGGGCAATGACAAATAATGTCTTATTCCTTTGAAGCTCACGCTGCCTTCTTCTTTTGTTTCTAAGCCTTCGCTGGTCACTTTCGTACAGTGCAATCTTATCCATATAATAATCTCCTCTTGCCGAACATATGTTGCGAACTAGTGTTCTGATTTCATTATACACGAACATATATTCGCTTGTCAAGAAAAAATTATACAATTTTTAAATTTTATAATTTTTAAATTTTCAAAATTTTTTGGATTTGCAATTTTCGAATTTTACAGTTTTTACTACAGGAAGAATTGCTTCGGCAGAGGAACGAAAGGGTACTTACTTCACCAAGCTACACTTTCTTCAATCGCTTGTCAGTAAATTCTAAAGCATCCAATTTGAATACTGTTACTGAATCGATTACATGGTCTGGAAAGGAAAAAATCTTTTCTTTTGCATATTGCTTCATTAACAGTTTTAATGCCCCTATTTTCTCGGATTTTTCAGTGATATAGCTAATTTTACCATTTCCGATAACACTCTCATATTCCATAGTATAGCCAGCGGCTTCCTCAGCTTCTATTAGCCTGTGGGAGCAATCCATTTCAAAGCAGGCGATGGGATTTTTTGCGATAATATCATGCTTTTTACCTTCATTTGCTCCGTGAAAATACAGGATAAGTCTGCCGTTAGTATGCTCAAATCCAAAATTTACAGGCACTATGTATGGGATGTCATTATCTGCAAACGCGAGACGGCATACATCACACTTCTCAATGATTTTTAGAATTTCCGCCTTGTCCGTTATTTCTCTATCCGATCTTCTCATCGTACAAGCACCCTCGCTAATATAAATATAGCAACCTTTCTACGCATTAAGACACATTGCAATCGTTAATATAAATTTTCTACTTAAAGCAAAAACCGACCTTTCCAGTCGGTAACTGCCATTTTCTATTTTCTATTTCACTACTTTGTATTTTGCAATGCCTTTACTTCTTCTAAAGTCAAACCAGTTGCAACTACAATATTTTCAAGAGTTAAGTCTGTTTTCAATAGATTTTTTGCAATATCTATTGCTCTGTTATTGCTAGCTTTTTTTTCGCGTCCTCTAATATCCCATTCCATCTTGTGACGGCTCTCATACAGTCGGCGCGTTTGTTCATCGCTTGATATTTCTGCTAAACGTGCAACGGCATTTTTGATTTGTGGATTCTTTTCAGCTACCATCTCAAAATCCTCCTCATTTTCCGATGATAAAAATTTCAACCAATTCCATAACTTTGTACCATCTTCGACTTTTGGTAATTTTTCTAATTCGAGGGTGTTTATTTCGATTAAGTCAGTAATTTCAACCTTGTTTTCAATATCGTATAAAGTATATAATCTCCTCATATTCTTCTTCGGGAAGCCTTAGAACCGATAATAAAAACTCTTTTAGTATCTCGCGGTTTCTTTCGTCACCAAATAATAACTTAAAAATCAAATCTACTTTAGGTAATAAATATTTTTTGTCTTTACTCATTAAAATGTCTACCTTTCACCAATAGTATAGCACAGGCAGATGAAATTTACTATATTTATTTTCGCATCCTACCTATAATTCTTCATGGAAAATGCGAAGCATTTTTATAGTATCGATATTATACCACAAAGCAGGAAAATTGGATAATCAAAAGGGACTGCCGCTTTGCAGTCCCTTTTTTATCTTCGACATTTTTATTTATTTTAGTTCCATTCGTAAACGGTAATCAATTCTCCGCTGCCGTCGGTACGTGTGCGGTAGATATTGTTGTTAAAATAATTGAATACCCAGTCACCCGCGATGTGTAGGCCATCCGGATTTATCATGTCGCCCACGCGCATAAGGCCTGTGCCGTCGGTTTTGATCCGATGAAGCGTCCGCTGCCAGTCGTCCGGGTCAAGCGCAATACCAAAATACAAGTAATCACCGTCCACTATATAGGCCTCCGCTCCCCGGGAATCCTCTATTACTATAGATGTTTCTTTGGTGTTAACATTGACTCGTGAGATACCCACAATGTGTGGGTCAATATAATAAACCCAATCACCGGACTGTAGGAGATTGTAGATATACATATTATCTTCGAGTTTTAAAATCACTTCCGTGGCCGCTCCATCGTTGCGGGTGCGGATAATTTCGTATTCCATATTTCCCTGCCAGTCGGAGCCGGGGACGGGTACCCATTCCGTTTGGAGATGATAGTTCCAGTCGCTGCCGATGTTAAGCCAATAGTTTTCCATGTCGGTTACTTGCATATCACCTGTGCCATCACTAGCGCGAACGCGGTTCAAAACTATTATATTTCTGCCGCCAAATTCATCGCCGCTGTCTGTCTCATAATACGATGTAACATAATAAAGCCACTCGCCAACAATCACAAAGCCGAGTATGCTGCCGCCCTCTTCATAGTTTATGGGCCGCTCAAACAATATCGTGAGCTCGGATTCGTCGCTTTTTAAGCGGTAAATGCGGTCAACTTCTAAATATCCCTCATTTGTGCTTAGATCGTGCCGAGAGTGGATATATATATAGTCGCCGACGGCATTAATCGCCGTAACGGGGAAGTCGAGGATGATTTTTTCCACATCCGTGCCGTCTAAGCTCATTTTGTACAGTTCGTACCGCGCAACATAATAAATCCAGTCGTTTCCTAAGGCGACAAAGCGGTTGCCATTGATGTTGCCGCGCTCATGCTCGGCGATGGTTGTGGGGGTGAGCGGTAAAATTTGCCGCTTGGGTACTAAATGGACAGGTGCAGAGAAGGACGGCATATCTTTGAACTCGAAATTCACACCCTCGCCCCAGTAGAAGGTATTACTGCGGATAGGTACGCCGTTTACCGTCATTTCAAAATAATATTCGGCCAGCGGCTGATCGAAAAGCCCGTCTGATTTGGACTCGACAGAATAATAATATGAAGTAACCATTCCTTCGTCGCCGGGGACATTGTCGAGATGTAAACTTGCTTTCCATGATAGGTCGTGTTCCACTACCGAGCCATAGTCAAAACTCATATATTCGTTTAGTTCCTGAGGTACGCCGTTGATGTAAAAAGCAAAGTCGCTGATTTCAGGACGACGGAAGTTTTCTTTAGTTTCGCCCTCAAAAACTAATTGTACGCTGCTTATCGAGTGAATTTCACTGACATCGAAACTGAATCCGTCGGATGAACCGCTAAAATCGGCATTGACTTGGGCATAAATCAGCTCGCCGCCGGGAGGCGGCCAAGCGGTGTTGTCGCTTATGCTGCTCGTGTCGCCGGAGTTGCCAAGGTCTGCGGCATTGCCGCTTTCGTTCCGGCCTGGGCCGCTTTCCGAATTGCCGCCCGAACTGGACGAGCCGCCGCTACAAGCGGTTAATGCGAATACCATTATTAGCAAAATGGCGAGGGTAAAGATTCTTGTTGTTTTCATTGTTGGGGTTATCCTTTCTTTAATGAACTTTTCATGCAAAAAACGACTGCTCCGCTCATGCTCATGCTCACGTGGGGTAGTCGCCTTTTGATTTAGATTATACGCGAACAAAGCGGTAATAAACCTAACCGCTTGCTTGCTTGCTTGCTTGCTTGCTTGCTTGCTTGCTTGCTTTAATTATAACACATTTTAGCATAAAAGTCAATCCTTTTTCGGCTTTTAATACCGATTCAAGTAAATAGTCGATACGTTTCATGAGAATTATATCATATTTCACCCACACGAGTCAAGCAAATCTATTACAAAATAGGTCAGTATCAACACGCACGAGCCAATTATATCCATTCAAGGGAAAATGCGAAGCATTTTTATTAATCGGTACATCAGTACCGATTTTGATACGTCAGTATCGACATTTTTAAAAAAATCGAACAAGTTTTTGGAATATATGTTTGCTTTTTTGAAATAAGTATGCTATACTTGATTTAGAGCTTAAATTGGGGCTAAGAAAGGAGCAATATATGAGTTATGGGAAAATTTCTGCCAAGCAGCAGGAAATACTGGATTATATAAAGGAGCAAATTTTAAAGAGGGGCTTCCCGCCATCGGTACGTGATATTTGCGAAGCGGTGAAGCTTAAATCGACTTCATCGGTGCATTCACATCTTGAGACGTTGGAAAAAAATGGTTATATCCGCCGTGACCCGACGAAACCACGGGCAATCGAAATATGCGATGACAGCTTCCATATGATTCGCACAGAGATGGTCAGCTTGCCTGTCCTCGGAAGTGTTGCGGCCGGACAGCCGATTTTTGCCGAAGAAAATATTGAAAGCTATTTTCCTGTTCCTGCCGAAGTCGTCCCGTCGGGCGAGTCCTTTGTCTTAAAGGTTAAAGGCGATTCAATGATTAATGTTGGTATCTTTGACGGCGACCAAGTTTTTGTCAATTCCTGCAATACGGTCAGGAACGGCGATATGGCAGTTGCTTTAATTGATGATTCAGCCACGGTTAAGACTTTCTTTAAAGAAAACGGCCACATTCGCCTCCAGCCGGAAAATGATGATATGGAACCAATTATCGTTGATGACTGCCAAGTGCTGGGCAAGGTTTTTGGGGTAATGCGGATCTTCCATTAATTACGGCATAGAAAAGGAATACTGCTTTTAAAGTATTCCTTTATTTTCTTTTTGCTATGGGGTTATTTTATATGCGTTATCTTCGCCATATCCGGCTCATGTGGTGTGCCTTTCATTGCTTCAAATCCCACCAAAACCGTCATCCCGAACTCATATCCTGACACGAAGCCGGTCCGCTTCATGAATTCATCACCTTTTTCACCTGTAAAAGCAAAACTCGCAAGACCGCATATTACGTTTCCAAGCCCTAAGGAAGTTGCGGCTAAAGTGATGTTTTCGGTTACGATTCCGCAATCAAGGTCAGTTCCCGGCTGCTTCAAAATCAAAAACATACATGGCGCATTATAAAATACTTTCCCGCCCCGCTCTGTCATGCGTTCGTACATTGATTGATCTTCCATTTCGGACATCAGCTTCATTATCGCCTCGTCCATTTCCGTAAGCAAAGCTTTGTCGGTTATGACGTTAATAAGCCAAGGCTGTTTGTTCATTGCGCTTGGTGACCTTACCCCGGCAAGGGCTATTGCTTCCACTTTTTCCATCTCTGGCAGTTCATCAGTAAAACTGCGGCATGAATAACGCTTGCTGAAAAGTTCCAGGTTTTCTTTCATACGATATCTCCTAACTCAATATTTGAAATTTGTCAATATATCTCCCGATATATTTTTCATTATTTATATCAATACCTAAAAAGGCATTAACATTGATTTAATAACACCAGTTATTTATCCATACACTTACCCTA
>Ga0099364_10000588_pt1 | contig 62355 bp, 61 predicted proteins | sample TergutTh196P3_FD_73070 | JGI IMG/M metagenome (GOLD analysis project Ga0099364, IMG submission 73070) | Microcerotermes parvus P3 segment gut microbial communities from Pointe-Noire, Republic of the Congo - Th196 P3 | ecosystem: Host-associated > Arthropoda: Insects > Digestive system > Gut ... | reverse complement strand
GGGGGGGCAATCTAGGCTGCCAAAAAAGCCCGAAAGGCTTCACCCTCGTCGAACTCCTCGTCGTCATTGCCATCATCGGCATGCTCGTCGCACTGCTTTTACCCGCCGTCCAAGCCGCCCGCGAAGCCGCTAGACGCATGCAATGCACCAACAATCTCAAACAGTTAGGTATTGCCCTGCATAATCATCACGATACCTTCAACAACTTTCCCGGCACGACCAACCAGGTTCCCATCAGAAATCTCAGGCCCGGCAACGATGGCGGCTTTCTCGATCACGGCTTCCGCCGTCATAGCGGGCTCGTGATGCTGTTGCCCTACATCGAGCAAACCGCACTTTTCGAAAGGGAAGCAAGCCGGGTCATCCCGGAAGGACAATCCGGCGGAAATAACACCACGGCCGGCGACTTGGTCCCCTGGCAGGGCTTCCCCTGGGATGGCGATTGGTATGGACAACCCAACGCCTGGTCGACGCTCGTTGCCGCTTTCGCGTGCCCGTCTGACCCCAATAGCAGTATGCTCCGCGAACGCAATCTTGCCGGGACCAACTATCGGCTCTGCCGCGGCGACCGGCCTGTTGCCTGGGATCAGCGTGAAGAATCCCGCGGATTGTTCGGCCCGCAAACGCTGCACCTCCGCAATTTTGCTTCCGTGCAGGATGGAACCAGCAATACCATCGCTTTTTCCGAAGCCGTCATCGGAGAACAGGGCAGTGCCCTCATCAAAGGAGGCATATGCCGAACCGACTATGACTTCAACGGCCAAGCGGAAAACCCGGATGCGTCGCAGTTTTTCGCCTGCGTCAGTCCCGGAAATCCCCGGCAAATCGACCCGGATCGGGTGAGTCGGGATGGTAACGGCGGCCACCACGGCGGTTCCGGCTCCCGTTGGGGCGATGGATACGACCTGTATACGATATTTTACACCTACATGCCGCCCAACGGAATCAGTGCTCGGCTTCCCCGATACGACGAAATTTGGATTGTCGTCGCGGCCAGCAGTCATCATCCGGGCGGCGTGAATGTCTGCAAGGTCGACGGCAGCGTGCGGTTCGTTACTGACAGCGTGGATACCGGCGGATTGCGAGCGGGCACTCGAATCGGCGGCGGTTTCGGCCAAGGTGCATCTCCCTTCGGCGTTTGGGGAGCACTGGGAACGATCGCGAAAGGCGAAACGGCTTCGCTGTGATTTGAAGGAGAAAGGAGTCAGAAGAAAGGAGAGCGCAAGAGCGACCGCGCACGAGCCGGGGGCGTAAGCCCCCGGGTTCGTTCGACGAGGATTCACCCGGGGGCTAACGCCCCCGGCTCTTGCGCTGATGCCCCCGGCCAACACCAACACAATTCTAACATACACTAACTTATGCAAAAAACACTATACACGATTACAATACTGACGGCCTTTGCGATGGTAGCGGGCTGTGGCGGCAATCCCAATCTCGGTCAGGTTACGGGAATCGTAACCTTCAACGGCGATCCCGTCGAAGGCGCGACGGTTTCTTTCATCCCGGCAAGTCCCGATGGAATCCTGGCCGTCGGCACGACGGATGCGGAGGGACGGTATGTTTTAGCGGCTCCGGTTCAAGATGCCGGCGTATCGCGGGGAGCACTCCAGGGAACCTACAATGTTACGATTCGGAAGACCGAAGTAACGCCGCATCCTGACAGTGTGCTTTACCAGCAGGGGGAAATTACGTATAACGAGTTGATGAATCGGGGCGGCGGCGGCCAGAGCACGATTCGGGAAGTTCTTCCGGTTCGTTTCAATGACGTACAGCGTTCGGGCTTGCAAGCCGAAGTGGTGGCTCAAACGCAAAACGTGTTCGATTTCGCACTTGTGGATTAGAGCGTGAGAGCTTGCTCTTGCGAAAACCCGGCGGATCGGATAGAATAGCACATTATGCGCTGTCCCTTTTGCCATCAGGATAATGACAAAGTCAGCGATACGCGAAGCAGCGTTGATGGATTCGTCATCCGACGGCGAAGAATGTGCTGCGTCTGCGAAAAAAAATTCACCACCTACGAACGAATTGAAGCAACGCAAGTGCGAGTCGTCAAACGCGACGGCTCCCGAGCACCCTTTGACCGTGGCCGATTACGGCAAGGACTCGAAAGAGCCTGCTGGAAAAGGCAAATCAGCGATGCCCAAATCTCGACCCTCATCGCCCAAGTCGAAAGGGATATTGATTCAACTTTTGAAACGGACGTGCAAAGCCAATTTATCGGCGAACGCGTGATGTTTTATCTCGGCGAACTCGACCAAGTCGCATACGTTCGGTTCGCGAGCGTATATCGGCAATTTAACGATGCGGATGACTTCATCAAGGAATTGCAGCGAATGGAGCAAAATCCCGATATGCCCTGCTTATCCGCAGAGTATCTTCCGAAGCGGAAAAAATCGCTTTTCCCGAAGGTGAAACGCAATCGCAACGAAGACCGCGGCCTGCTGGACCCGTTGGAGTAGGGATGGCGACCTTGTGTGCGATTCGGATGCGTAAGGTAGGTTGCCGACCGCCGGGCGGCAACTGCGGCGTAGCCGCATTTTGAATTTTTCAGTCGGCTGCGCCGACGCAGTCGCTCGGCGATCGACTGCCTACCTTGTGCTGTCTACCTTGTGCAGTCGCTCGGCGGTCGACTGCCTACCTTGCGCTGTCTACCTTGTGCAGTCGCTCGGCGGTCGACTGCCTACCTTGCGACGCACCCTAAAACCACAGGACGAGTCGGTCATCGAACATATCAGGCACGCGGCGACGCACGATCCGCTCGATTTCCCTGTCCGTACACCGCGTGCTGAAATGCGATGCCACAATCAATCCGTTGTGAAACCTGTCCCGACGGTTGATGATGTCGTCCAAATGAATGTGTCCGCGGCGATAAATCTTTTCCGTCCGGTGCCGTTTGGCTATGAAGGAAACCTCCAAAATCAAAATATCCGCCTTGTACATATCGGGATTGTCGTCCAGCCCGTACGGCGTGCTGTCGCCAAGATAGGCCACACGGGGAAAACGATGCTCTGCCGAAACTTGATGGCCGGTAATCGCGAGTTGACGGATTTCCTTTTCGGAAAGCGACTGGTATTCCGGTTTGAGTCGTTTTCGCCGTTCCCAAACGACGTAGCCAACCGACGGGATGGAGTGATCCGTTTGCACGACGGTAACGACGTGTTCTCGGGAGAGTTCGTATTCTTCGCCGGGTCGCACTCCGATTAACTCGCAGGGCAGGCGTCCGTGATCGAGTCGGGTGAAAATGTCTAGTAGTTGTCGCACGCGGGTAACGGCGTGAGCGGGCAGGTAGATTTTTGGCGGTTCCATTTTCATCATTCTCCGCCGGGCGACGTAGGCGGGCAGGGCGAGGAGGTGATCCATATGGGTATGGGAGATGAACCATTGCGGGGTGCCCATGAATGCCCAGGGTTGTCCTCCGAGGTCGAATCCGAGTTTGAGTTCGGGAATCCGCCAATATGTTTGCATAGCGGCACGCGAAAATCCTTCGATGGTGATACCGTTGAAGGTCATTTGGCGGTAGGGCGGATCGGAGTAGCGTTGTCCTGCTTCGTCGGTGTACATGGGGGGGTATTGTACCAAAAATTGCCGCATAGGTAGGCAGTCGATGGTAGGCACCCGACCGCCGGGCGGGCGCGCAAGGTAGGTTGCCGACCGCCGGGCGGCAACTGCGGCATAGCCGCATTTTGAGCCTCCGGTCGGCTGCGCCGACGCAGTCGCCCGGCGGTCGACTGCCTACCTATGCGACAATTGCATACGCCTTCATTTTCCGGTACAATTTCAGCCATGCAGCACGCTCCGCAACCCTTCGAAGTCGCCGAATTTGCGGCAAACTCTCTTGCCGATTCCCGACTCCAATCCCAACTGCTCGGCGAACTCGCCCAACTTCAACTCGCTGCCGGCCTCTTCAGCGATGCCCTGCAAACTTTCGCCAATGTGCCTGACCCCCGCGAACAACGCATCGCTCTTCTCGGAGCGGACTTTGCGGCACTCCCCGCCGAAAAAGTTAAACCGCTCGTCGAACTTCTCGAATCCCATCCGCAAACCGAACGCCTTGCCGGACGCATCGCGATCGGCATGTTGAACGCGTCGCGGGATGATACGGCTTACAATACCGCTTGGATGCTCGTCGAAACCGCGTTCGACCCCTTTGAATCCGAACAACAGCGATACGATTTTTTGGAAAAACTGTTGCCGAAAATCCATGCCGACGATTGGAGCCGAGTGCAACGGTTTTACCGTTCTTTCATCCCGAGCCCATTCCGCGACTGGGCATCGCTCGCCCTGATCAAATACCTTGCCGAACAAGGCCGATACGATGAAGCGGAACGCTATGCCGACGCGTTGTCGTTGCCGATTCGCCAATCCTGGGCGTACTGGGAAATGAGTCGGGTCGTTCCTGAAGAGCGGCAGACTCTTTATTTTGCCAAGGCCTGCCGGATTGCCGAAGGGATTGCGATTGTAGAAAACGACGACGAAATGATGGAGATGCTTGCCGTTCAACTTCGGATATTTGGCAGGAATTTCGGCAAGAATTTCGCAGGCGACCCGGCGAACGGACTCTTGGAACGCAGTGAGGCGGCAGCGGCAGCGATTTCGTTGCGGATGCAGCGTTATCGGCAACAATGTTTTTTGGGTAAGGTGCTTGTGGACCTTCGGCAAGTTCCGTCGGTTGCCGACTATTTGCCGATTGCGGAGATGTTGGAATCGTTGCCGTCGAATTTGGAGCGTAGCCGGATATTGGTTTGGCTTGCGGAGGCAGGCTGGGAGGCGGGTTGGCTGGAATCGATGGGGGCGTTGTCGTTGCCGCAGCGTGGAGTATTGGAGTCGGATAGGGCAATGCGACTTGCCGAGGTGCTTCGGCGGTATTCGGCACACCGGCAGGCGTTGGTTGCGTTGGGCGATCCAGCGGAGGATGCCGTACGGCTATCCGGCGAGGAATTTGAGGCATTGTATTTCAATCCCTTCGCCGAAGAAGACTGCGATTGCTATTGAGGGTAAGCCACGGGACAGCGGCTAATCCAGCCGTTCGATTTCCGTTAACGAAAGGCCTGTTGCTTCTGCGATCGTTGCTGCAGGAACGCCAAGCCGTTTCAAATTCCGGGCGGTTTCGATTTTTCCCTCTTCACGTCCCTCTTCGCGTCCTTCCCGGATTGCATATCCGCGAAGGAGCCGTTGGTCAATCAAAAACCGCTCGCGTTCCTTGATTTTTTCCCACATCACCGTGTCGGCAGTGAATCGCTTGTACTCCTCGTACGCCTGCAAAACGTCAGGCGAATCATGTAATATCGCATTCATTTTGTTCTCCTCTAATTGTTTGCCGAAAGCCCAAAATTGCATCCAGCGCTGTAAATCCTTGCACAAATCATCCAAGCCCGAAAGGTTATTCCGCAGCAAATCGCCCAAACGCAAAACATGCATCTGAAAATGCGTGGAGAGCAACACCGCCGGATTTTCCCGTGCCCGAATTTCAAATACCGCATGCAACTGCTTCAACTGCCGAAATACCGAAAACTCCGTAATCACAATGCTATGCACCGGACGAAGGTCTTCATACCGCTCGCTTCGCTGCAATCCCGTTCCGTATATTTCTGCCCAGTAATAGAGCATTCGGTCAAAAAAACCCTTGTGCGAGTCGGTTTGCACTTCGATATTATAAATGGCACCCGTTTCGTCTTCAACCAGCACGTCAAGCCGTATTTGTTTATCGACGGCACGATCCTGAATGTTGAAGGGATTCAAAACCGTTGCTTTGACGATGACCGGTTGGCCGATGTCGGTCATGACGGCATTGAGAAGCGAACGCAGGATGGGCTCGTTCTTGGGTGCCGACCAAAGTGCTGCGATAAACAGGTCGGTCGTCGGCTTGATCACGATTTCATTCGTTGGCATTGCAATCTATTATAGCCTTGCAAGGCGGAATCCAGAAGGACAGGTCGCAGAGTCCCCTGGCTGGTTCCCGGCTTTCGCCGGGATGACAAAAAAAAATGCCCGATTTGCAATTTTGCAATTACCGTATACACTACTATATGCCGTATACTCGATACCCCCAATGCTCCTCACCATCCGCAACCTGACCTACCGCACAGACGGCAAAACGCTGCTCGATGACCTCTCCTTCCAAGTAAAATGCGGCGAATTTCTGACCATCATCGGGCCAAACGGAGCCGGTAAATCAACCCTGCTCAAATGCCTCGATCTCATCCTGGCCGATTGGACCGGAACCATCCTGCTCGACGGCACGCCCCTTAAAAAAATCCCACAACTCCAATTAGCCCAACGCATCGCCTTCGTGCAGCAATCCGTTTCGACATTGTTCGCGTTTACCGTTCGGCAACTCGTCGAGATGGGCCGGTTTCCCCATCTGGCTTGGCTCGCGACGCTTACCGAACACGACAAGGAAATCGTCGATGATGCAATGCGTGCAATGGGAATCGTCCATCTGGCCGACCGGACGGTCGAAACGCTTAGCGGCGGAGAAATGCAAAAAGTGCATCTCGCGACGGCTCTCGTTCAGCAGACGGATCTTTTATTTTTAGACGAGCCGACGACGTATTTGGACTATAAATACCAGAGCGAAATTGCCCGACAGTTGCGGATGATCAACCAAGAACAGCGTAAAACTGTAATCGAAGTTACGCATGATGTCAACAGGGCTCTGCTCGATGCCACGCACGTGATTGCACTATCGGAGGGGAAAATAGTCTTTGACGGCAGTCCGGGCGACTTGATGGATACGGGTGCATTGCGTCGGATTTACGGCATTGATTTTCAATTTGCGGATCATCCGAGTTTGCCGCTCAAAATTGTGGTGCCGGGAACGTGAGGGCCGGAAAAGGTAGGCCGCCAAAGGTAGGTACCCGATCCGCGCAAAGGTAGGCAGTCGACCGCCGGGCGACTGCGTCGGCGCAGCCGACCGGAGGTTCAAAATGCGGAGTACCGCAGTTGCCGCCCGGCGGTCGGCAACCTACCTTCCGCACACCTACCCCCGGGCGAACTTGACATTTTCCGCCATGTTTGGTAGACTGGCCATCTCTTGAATCACAACCAAACCGAAATATGGATAGCAAGGCTCGGCAAGAACTGGAAAAAAATGAACTGGCGAAATACCTCAGTGCCGTCTACGAAGATTGGATCAAACCAAATAGCAGTTGGCTCGGCTATGCCGTCATCGGCGGTCTCATCGTCGTTGCCGTCATCTACGGAACCGTTCGCGTTAATACCTGGAACCATCAAACCGCCTGGAAACACTATTATGCCGCACAGGGTTCAGCCACCGCGATGGATGAATGGGAACACCTTGCCAACTCGACATCCAGCATCGTCGGCGTGCATGCCCGGCTGGCCTTGGCCCAACGCCAACTCGATGAAGGCTGCTCGCGTTTGATGACCGGCGACAAAGCCGAAGCCATCGCGATTTTGGAAAGGGCCGTCGCGTCGTTTCAGCAGGTGCAAACCGCGGCCCGCGAACCTTCGCTTCTGCAACAAGCCGGATTCGGCCTCGGCCAAGCCTGGGAATCGCTTTCGGCAGCCCGAGTGGGTGATGATTTTGCCAAAGCCGAAGCGGCATACCAAATGGTAGCGGAGCGTTGGTCGGAGAGTTTTTTGGGCCGTCGTGCCGCGAGCCAGTTGACTTTGCTTCGGCAGCCGGAAACGCGGATGTTTCTCGAGCGAATGGCGGCTCGCGTGGTGGAAGTTTCGGATTTGGACGATTTCCGCGAGGGATTCAGTTTTGACGAGCCGTTTGAGCCGGGCGGGACGATTGATTTCGGCTTCTTCGACGAAGAACCGGAAGAGGAAGAGGAGTAATGGGTGTGCACACGCTCTTGCGCAACACCTGTCGATAACCTGTCGGTTAACACTGGATTTTTTGTTCATTTCTTTCTGCTTTGCGGACTCGTTTTCGGAAAGGCATTTTTGCCGACATGATATTGACGGCTTCCCGACCGCTTGCCGACGGTTTTTTCCGCTTTGCAATTTTGCATAACATCGTACTTTATAGGGAATTGCGGTTGAAAAACGGGGTTATCGACAAAATTTTTGCAAACGTTAATACCACTACTGAATTTATAAATTTATTAATAATATAATGTACGCACACGAGAGGGCGCACAAGAGCCGGGGGCGTTAGCCCCCGGGTGCGCATGCTTGCACTCCGCGGCATTTTCGCATACAATGCACGCATCAGGAAACACTCAAAAAGGAACCAAATCATGATGAATAACCCGATTGGCGTATTTGCAAGCATTGATGCCGGCTACGGCGTGCCGCTCGAAGTCGTGAAAGAACTCGGTATCAAAACCATTCAACTGCATACACCCACAAAAGCAAGCAGAACCGACGAAAATGCCCAGGCATTCCTGAAAAAATTGCAAGAATACGGCATTACCGTAACGACCGTCTTCCTCGGCTTCGACGGCGAAACCTACGAATCAATTGCCCGAACCGCCGAAACCGTCGGGCTCGTTCCCGAAAAAACCCGAGCGGCTCGGCTTGCCGAATCCTACGAAATTGCCGACTTCGCCGCCAAACTCGGTCCCGTCATGTCGAAACCGGCGGCCATCGGGTCGCACATCGGCTTCGTCCCGCATGACCGCACTTCGCCGGAATACAAAAGCATTGTCGAAACCACGCAGACGCTTTGCGATTATCTGGCGAAAAACAATCAGACGCTGCATTTGGAGACGGGCCAGGAGCCGGTCGATTTGCTGATGGCCTTTATGGATGATGTCGCGAGGCCGAACATTTTCATCAATTTTGATCCGGCCAACTTGATTCTGTACGGGATCGGCGATCCGCTGGGGGCGTTACGGGCCGTGGCGAGCCGGATTCGCGGAGTGCATTGCAAAGACGCGACGGCAACGACGGGCACACCCGGTGTGGATTGGGGTTGCGAGGTGCCGTTTGGAACTGGCGAAGTTGGAGCGGAACAGTTTTTGCGGATTTTGCATGAAATTGGGTATACGGGACCGTTGACGATAGAGAGAGAACTTTCATCCGAACCGGCTCGGCAGAAGGCGGAGATCAGCCAGGCGGTGCGGCTGATTGAGGAGTTGAAGGCGAAAATCGGCTAGGGGATAAGGGCGCAAGAGCCGGGGGCGTTAGCCCCCGGGTGAGTTACTTGCACCCTTTGTAAGGGGACTCACCTCACTCTGGAATGAAATACTCTATCCTTAATAGTAATTTTTCTTTTACTGTACTATAATCGCAACCACCATGAACAAGCTTTGCATAGTGCGCTTTTTCGGTATCAATTTCGGTTTTTGTTGAGCCTGTGGACTTCATCAAAAAAAATAACGCGTCAAGTAGTATCAGTATTTGTACTGATCCACACCTCTGCATAAATTTTTCTTTGTCAACATTGCCACTTTGAGGGACGAGACAGCAAGCCGCGTCAAAGATTCGCTGAACAAAGAACGGATTTAGTGTACCCTTCAAGAGTTCTAGTTTTTTTAAATACTCTTCGGCTTTATTGTAACATTCAACAAGTTCAATGTCTCTGGGATTTTTATCAAAACCCTTCAGTGGCAACACGTAAATTTGTCGCGGATTCGAAGAATCCAGCGAGTGATCCCAGCATCTATCAGGTTCCTTTATCGTAAGAAACATTTCCTGTAATTTGGCTATGCATGCCTGTCTTGCCAGCTCAAACCCTTTATTCGTTCTACGGTTCTTTGCTATTTCGGAACAAATTTTCCAGAATTCCTTTTGAAATTTTTGGATTTTGGATAAATCTTCACCTTCACTTCTCGCCTTTTCCAAATTTCTCCCTATATGTTCCCTATAGAAGAGAATCAAAAAGTCGCTAGCGTCATGCATTGCATGCCTACAATGGCTTTTCGTAAGTTGTTCTTCGATTCGTTTTTTACGAAGAGTTCTAGCGGTAAGCGTTCTACACAAATGTTGCCCTGCACATCTAAGTTCATTGGCAACACACCAGCAATCCCATTCATCCACATCGCTATACTCCCGCGAATATGTTGCCAGAAGAGATTCTACTCCTGCAAACTTCTTGATTGCTTCTTCAAAAATTTTTGTGACTCTGGTATCAAACATTTTTAATTGGAAACTAATAAAAACAACATTTCAACCGTGACAAAACACAACGTCAACAGGCACCCCCGAATTCGTAGAAAACAAACTCGGAGGCGCTCGCTCATAAGGGCAAAACAGGTGGTTTCAATCAGTTAGTGGCAACCAATTCGGGACTAGGCGCACACAGTTCTTTACACCACTCTTCGAATTCCCTGTCAGTGGAAACATAGCCATTCATAAGAGAAATATTGCCACGCACCAACCGACAGTTCACCGACATTGCCTTTTCATCGGCTCTCATCTTGACTTGTTCATCGTTCTTCGGTTGCTTACTCCAGAATTTCTGGAAAAACAGTCGCATTTCCTCTTTAATGTGTTGTTCCACTGTTACGGTCTCCTGTTTGAATGGTTAAAAGGTCAATAGCCGCCGCATCACATAACACGGACCAATATACGCTACCTCCCCACATGACGGTATCATACCACAAAATACCCCAATGTCCAGGAGGGTATAATACCGCCTTTCAGAACACAAGTTAAGGGCAAAACGCCCATTCTGTCCGTGCATTATATGGATTTTTTCAGTCCGTTTCAATACGAAACTCTACATCCATACCAAGTGTAACTTCGGTTCATTTCAGTGTGTCGATCCAAGGATTGTATGAAAAAACAGCATCTGCGCCAAGAGGGGTGCGTACGAACAATTCGGTAAAGCATTGACCGAAGTCTCCGAAATGCTATCTCGAACTCCTCAATGGATCATTCCCCTTTTGTATACCTAACGTCACAACCCACCATTCCGGCGTTAGCCCCCGGGTTCGACATATGATATTTTTTGATGGATCAACCCGGGGGCTAACGCCCCCGGCTCTTGCGCGATGTGCTCGTGCGCCCTTGGCTCGTTATCGTGTATAATACATCCATGTCCGACATCATCGTCAAAGGTGCAAGGGAGCACAATCTGCAAAACGTCGACCTCGTACTGCCCCGAAATAAACTTATCTGCTTCACCGGTGTCAGCGGCTCCGGGAAAAGTTCTCTCGCCTTCGATACCCTCTATGCCGAAGGACAACGCAGATACATCGAAAGCCTTTCCAGTTATGCCCGACAATTCCTCGGACAACTCGCTAAACCCGATGTCGATCATATCGCCGGCCTCTCGCCCGCAATCTCCATCTCGCAAAAAACCGGCGGCCAAAATACCCGAAGCACCGTCGGAACCATCACCGAAATCTACGATTTCCTCCGCGTTCTCTTCGCCCGCGTCGCTACCGGCTACTGCCCCCATTGCGGAAAACCCATTACCGCTCAAACGCGGCAGCAGATTGTCGAGCAGATTATGTCGCATTGGAATGGCGAACAGGGTAGGTCGCCGACGCGGGGGGGAACCCGGGGGCTAACGCGGGGGGAAACCCGGGGGCTGACGCCCCCGGCTCGTGCGCACGCGCCCTCGGCTCATGCGCACGCGATTCCTGCGCTGTTAGTTATGGCACCGCTTGTTCGCGGGCAAAAGGGCGAATTCCGCGACCTGTTTGCCGACCTGCAACGCAAAGGATACAACCGAGCACGCGTCGATGGACAACTCGTTCGGCTTGCCGATAACCTGAAACTCGATCGGCAAATGCGGCATGACATTGACGTTGTCATCGACCGGTTGGGCGAAGATTCCTTCGATGCCGTGCATGATTCCGGGCGGCTTGCCGAAGCCGTCGAGCGTGCACTTGCCGTAGGGGATGGGAATCTCGTCGTGAGTACGGAAGAAAACGGCGAAAAAGGTGGGTTGCCGACCGGCAGTCGGCGTCAGACGGCAACGCGGCTGACACTGACGTTTTCGGCAAAATATGCGTGTGCGGATTGCGGGATCAATTTCGATCCGCCGAGTCCGCAACTGTTCAGTTTCAACACGCCACGAGGGATGTGTTCCCATTGCGAAGGCATCGGCGAAATCCATTCTTTCGCGACGGATTTGCTGATTCCCGACGCGACAAAATCCTTCCAGCAGGGTTGCGTTGACCCCATCGGGAAATGGCGGGATATGGGCCGATGGCGTCGGCATATTTTCCAAGGCGTTGCCGAAGCACTCGAAAAAATGTACGATTTGCCGCCGCACTCCGTCCTCGAAACCGCCTGGGAAGAAGTTGACCGGCGGGTGCAAAAGGCAATCCTGTACGGAACCGGCGACAAACATATCACATACACCTGGCGCAATGGCGGCACTGACGGAAGAAGCGGACAAAAATGGGGCGGGCCGTATGAAGGCATCATCCCCAAAATGATGTCGCAATATCGGGAAACGAAAAGCAAAATGCAACGCCTTGCGATGGAAAAGTTCATGCGGGTACAGCCCTGCGGCTTTTGCAACGGCGAACGACTCAACGAGCAAGCCCGATCATTCAAAATCGAAACCGCGGAAACCGGATGGAATGACGGGAAATTGAGCCTGCCGCAGATTTGCAGCGTGCCGATCAGCAAATTACCGGCATTTTTCAAGAGTTTGAACCTGTCGGAATCGGGCCAAAAAATCGCCGCCGAAGCATTGAAGGAAATCCGCAATCGGCTGGGATTTCTCGTCAACGTCGGTTTGGGATACCTCACGCTTGGCCGTACGGCACCGACGCTTTCCGGCGGGGAAATGCAGCGGATTCGCCTGGCCAGCCAAATCGGCAGCGGACTCGTCGGCGTGCTCTATATCCTGGACGAACCCTCGATTGGTTTGCATCCCCGGGATAACGATCGGCTTCTGGCAACGCTGGCGAAATTACGGGATTTGGGGAATACGGTCATCGTGGTGGAACACGACGAGGACACGATGCGGGCGGCGGATATGATCGTCGATTTCGGGCCCGGCCCAGGCGTGCATGGAGGGTTCGCACGGCAAATTGATGCCGTGAGCGACACGCACGGACGACGGAAACGCACCGACGACGATGCCGCGAACTCCCTGACGCTGCAATATCTCACGGGTGAAGAGTCGATTCCGATTCCCGAAACGCGGCGGCAAATCAATCCCGAACGAAAAATTACAATCTTCGGCGCCCAGCATAATAATCTCAAAAAAGTCGATGTCGAAATCCCGCTCGGGGCGTTCGTTTGCATTACCGGAGTGAGCGGGAGCGGGAAAAGTTCGCTCGTCAACGGGATCATCGTCGAAGCATTGAATAGGGATTTGAACCGCGGTGTCGGCAGTCCAGGCCCGCACGAAAAAATCGAAGGCCTCGAACTGCTCGACAAGATGATTAACATCGACCAATCGCCGATCGGTCGCGGATCGCATTCCAATCCGGCAACGTATATCAAGTTGTTCGACGAAATCCGTTCGCTCTTTGCCGAGTTGCCGGAAGCGAAAGTTCGGGGATACCTGCCAGGCCGATTCAGTTTCAATGTGAAGGGCGGACGCTGCGAATCCTGCGAAGGCAAAGGCACGCAAAAACTCGAAATGGACTTTTTGGCCGACATTTACATCACCTGTCCCGCATGTCAGGGAGCGCGATTCAATCACGAAACGCTCTCCGTGCAATACAAGGGGAAGTCGATTACCGACGTGCTTGATATGGATGTCGAAGAAGCACTGAATCATTTTGAGAATCACCCGAAAATACGGCATTATTTGACGATGCTCGACCGCGTAGGGCTCGGCTATATGAAATTGGGACAGCCGTCGCCGACGCTTTCCGGCGGGGAAGCCCAGCGAATCAAACTTGCCCGGCAACTCGTGAAACGCAGTACCGGCAAAACGCTCTATCTGCTGGATGAACCGACAACCGGACTGCACTTTGCCGATATAAAAATGCTTTTGGGTATCCTGCATGACTTTGCCGATGCAGGCAACACGGTACTGGTGGTTGAGCATAATCTGGATGTGATCAAAACGGCGGATTGGGTGATTGATCTTGGACCGGAGGGCGGCGAAGAGGGCGGCGGGCAAATCGTCGCGGCGGGCCCGCCGGAAGTTGTCGCGGCATGCAAAAAGTCGTATACGGGCAAGTCGTTGCAGAAAATGTTAGAGGCAGGCAATCGGCCATCGGGCAGTTACGTCGGCGATCACCGACAGAAGCCCGGCGGTCGGCAATCGACCGTGCCCGCAATCGTCGTGCGGGGAGCGACGGAACACAATTTGAAGAACATTTCCGTCGAAATCCCCCGCGACAAAATGACGATTTGCAGCGGACGCAGCGGTTCCGGGAAGTCCTCCCTCGCGATGGATACCGTCTATGCCGAAGGACAACGGCGATATGTCGAAAGTCTCTCGAGTTATGCCCGACAGTTCATCGGGCAGTTGCAAAAACCGCACGTCGAACACATTGACGGCCTTTCGCCGGCCATCGCGATTGAGCAGAAGGCCGCTTCCCATTCGCCGAGAAGCACCGTAGGCACGATTACCGAAATCCAGGACTATCTTCGGGTACTTTTCGCCCGGCTGGGTACGCCGTACTGTCCCGAATGCGGAATCCCGATCAGCACGCAAACGCTCGACGAAATCGTCGCGAAGATTTCGCAGAGCCCGTCGCAGCAGAGCCCGTCGCATAAGTCCGGGAGACTCCTCATCGCGGCACCGCTCGTCGTCGAAGTCGGGCAAAACTACGACGATCTTTGGGAGCGTCTTCGAGCGGATGGGTATCAACGCGTTCGGATTGATGGGACGACGCATTCCTTGGAGTCGCCGCCGGAAATCGACCGCCGCCGCAAACACGATGTCGAGTTGATCATCGACCGCATCCAGTTAGCCGCAACACGCGACGCGTCGGATGACCGGTCCCGACTGGCCGAAAGCGTCGAATCCGCACTCTCCCGGGGTTTGGGTATCATGCATGTGATCGAAGCCAGCGATGCGGTGCCGGAGCCGCAGTGGAAACGGACGATTCACAGCCAACATTTATCCTGCGGGAAATGCGGGCGAAGTTTTGAACGCCTCACACCGCATAACTTTTCGGCCAATTCGCCGCTCGGCTGGTGCCCGAGTTGCGAAGGACTCGGAACGCAATGGGGAACCAATCCCGCTCTGTTCCTGGAAGACCCGAAATTGACCTTGCGGCAGGGTGCCGTACAACTTTTCCCCGCGGCGGGTAACCCGCTGGGCGAAGCGATGCTCACCGCCTGGGCGACCGCGGTGGATGTCCCGCTCGACGTGCCGTTCGAGCAACTGGATGCCCGGCATCGTCGGCTGATTTTTCACGGGACGGGCAGCACCTGGTATCGTGCGGCGTTTGGTGCGAAGTTTGAAGGGCAAGCCTTTGAATTCCAGTACAAGGGGCTCTATCCGGCATCGGAGGAAGCGATGCGGCTCGTTCCATCGTTGCGGATGCAGAATATGGAACTGATCGGCGAAGTGGAATGCGGCGACTGTATGGGCAGTCGGCTTCGGGATGATGCCTCGGCAGTCCGATTTATGGAACATACGATCGACCAAATTTGCCGAATGCCGTTGGGGAAACTGTTGCCGTTTTTCAGTGCCTGGAAGCCGAATGTTACGGAACGCAAAATCGCGGGCGATCTGCTTTCGGAAACGAAGAATCGGCTGCAATTTCTGGTGGATGTCGGTTTGGATTATTTGACGCTCTCTCGGCCTGCACCGAGTTTATCCGGGGGCGAAACGCAGCGGATTCGTTTGGCTGCGCAGATTGGAAGCGGATTGGTGGGCGTGCTGTATGTGTTGGACGAACCGACGATTGGATTGCATCCGCGGGATAATACGCGGTTGACGTCGGCATTGCATAAACTTCGGGATTTGGGGAATACGCTGTTGGTGGTGGAACATGATCGGGATGTGATTGCCGGTGCGGATTATGTATTGGATTTTGGTCCGAAGGCGGGCGTGCATGGCGGGGAGATCGTATCGCAGGGGACGCCGGCGGTGCTCGGCAGGAAACGGGGATCGGTAACAGGTCCGTATTTAAGCGGCAAGAAGTCGATTCCGATTCCGAAGACGCGTCGGATTTCCCAGGAGCAGGCGGAGCGCTGCCCAACACGGAGGATGTAGGATGCCCCGCTGAGTGCTTGACTCACAGCGGCGATTCCCCTATACTGCTATCTTCAAATGCTTATCCCCAACCACTCCATGAAACGAACGCTCGCCCTGCTCCTCGCTCTACTCCTCCTTCCTGCATTTCTCCAAGCCGATGAGGGAATGTGGCTCTTTGACATCGCCCCAAAACAACAAATCAAAGACAAATACGGCTTTGAACTCACCGACGATTGGCTCGAACACGTCCAAAAATCCACCGCACGATTCGGACGCGGCGGAAGTGCCTCCTTCGTCTCGCCGAAAGGACTCATCCTGACCAACCATCACGTCGGATTACGCACCATACACAACCTCAGTACGCCGGAAAATAACATCTACGCCAACGGATTCTATGCCAAAACCTTTGAAGATGAAATCAAGTGTCCCGGCGTGGAAATTCTCGTTACAATGCTTGCCGAAGATGTTACCGCACAAGTCAATGCCGGCATCGCCGGGGGGCAGACTCCCCCCGCTCTTGCGCCCGAGGAAGCCCAGCGAATTCGCAATGCCAACATTGCCCGACTCGAACGGGAATATGCCGAACGCACCGGCCTGCACTGCGAAGTTACGTCGCTCTTTCACGGCGGAGTGTACTATATGTACGGCTACAAAGTCTATACCGACATTCGGCTCGTTTGGGCACCGGAAAACTCCATCGGAGCGTTCGGCGGCGATCCCGATAATTACGAATTCCCCCGATATTGCGTCGATGCCGCCTTTTTTCGGGCCTACGAAGACGACAAACCCGCCCAAATCGAACACTATCTGAAATGGAACTTCGACGGTATCGAAGACGGCGAACTGCTTTTCGTCTCCGGCTTCCCAGGCCGAACGGATCGGGCGTTCACCCGGGAACATCTCGAATTCCAACGTGATGTATTCCTTCCGTGGCGTTTGCAAAAAATGTACCGCCGGGAGGTGATTTTGTCGGCATTTGCCAGCAAGGGGATTGAAAACCAACGCCGGGTCGATACCGAATTGACGGCCATTCAAAATTGGCGTAAACGGGCAATCGGCCAATCACTGGGCTTGCAAACACCATCGCTCTGGAGCGATAGTATTCCGTCGGTTGAAAAAGCGGGAGCAAATTCACCGGAGCAAAAAATCAAAGATGCGAATGATGCCGCTCGGGAATGTAGCCTGTTCTTTATGCACGACCTGTTTGAACTCGGCGAAGCGTTCAATTCCCGGACTTTTCAGATTGCCCGAACGCTGGTTCGGCTTGCATATGAATTGGAAAAGCCGAACGATGAGCGATTGCGGGAATACCGCGATGGAAATCTCGAATCGCTTCGGGCATCATTGCTTGCGGACACGCCGATTCACGAAGATGTCGAAATTCTCAAATTGACCGATTCGCTGCTCATGCTTGCGGAAAATGGAGAACGATTTATTGGCAGGCACGCAGAGCGAAATGAACGGGATCCAATGGCGACGGCACGGGAAGCGATTCGCGGCTCCAAAGTTCGCGATGTTGCGGAGCGAAGACGGCTTATGGAAGGCGGGATTGCCGCTATTGAAGCGTCGGATGACCCGATGATAAAAATGGCGTTGGAAATAGATGGACCGTCAAGAGAACTGCGTAAAATGTACGAAGAGGAAGTCGAAGCCCCGCTTGCGGCAGCGTATGCGGAATTGGCCCAGCGTCGTTTCGCGGAACTCGGGACGAATGTCTATCCCGACGCGACGTTTACTTTACGCTTATCCTACGGCATCGTCAAGGGGTATACGGACAGCAATGGTGATGAAATTGCCCCGTTTACGCATGTTTCGGGCATTTTTGACCGAGCGGAGGCGCAGCAGTTTCGGGCTCCTTTCGACCTGTCGCCGCGTTGGATTGACGCTCGGGAGCGCTTGGATATGACGGTGCCGTTTAATTTTGTTACGACGCATGACACGGTGGGGGGGAATTCCGGCAGTCCGGTGATCAACACGCGGGGCGAAGTGGTTGGAACGCTTTTTGACGGCAACATTTACGCATTATCGAACAATTTTGTTTATTCGGACGAGCGGAGTCGGAGCGTATCGGCTCATGTCGCGGTCGTGATAGAGACATTGCGAAAGATTGACGAAGCCCAGCGGCTTTTGGACGAGTTGGGTGCGAGATAGGGTGCGAGGTAGACAGCCAAAGGTAGGCAGTCGACCGCCGGGCGACTGCGTCGGCGCAGCCGACCGGATGGCTCTGAATGCGGCAAGCCGCAGTTGCCGCCCGGCGGTCGGCAACCTACCTTCAGCACCCGAATCTCGCACAAGGTCGGCGTCCCTACCCGAGGGACACCTTGCATGGTTGCCGAACCCGGGTTATAATCAGAATCGTCAAAGTCGGCCTAATTCCTATAAACTCACCAAATTGACTCATGTTGCCGACAAAAGGAAGGATTCAAATGCTAAAACACTCATCATATGCCCATCTCGGCAGGCTTCTGCTGACCTCAATGCTCCTCGTCGCTCTCTCCACACTCGCCGTTGCCCAATTACGCTACACCGTCAACCGCCCAATTCTCAGAACTACGCAAACCTACGTCCAGCCGGCACCTCCAAGTAATGTGCAAGACGATACCGTGCCCGACGGTGCTGTGCAAGACGATAAAATGCCGGAGGTGGTCTTCACTCCCCAGCATTCCGTGCCGATTTCCTGGGAAACCGACTTTGAATACGCAAAACGGACTGCCGAACTCTCCGCCCGTTGCCTGCTGATTTACCTTTACGCAGACCATGATCAGGATATTCCCCTGGATTTTGCGAATCTCCCGATCATACCGGCATGCCGGAACTTTGAGACCGTCGTGCTCGACGACACTTTTGTTCGAGCCGGCCTCGACTGGTTTGTGCCGTTGAAGTTGCCGATGGATGCTCTCATTACGGATGAAGACGGCATCGAACAGTCGATTTACACCCTTCCGGGCTTTGAACACATGCTGGGGTATCCCGGTTTGGTCGTGATGGATTTTGCCCGACGGGATATGCCTTATTACGGCGAAGTCGTCGGGATTTTGCCCTTTTTGCACGGCGACAGCCCCAACGCGAAGCAGACGGATGTGTTTTTGAACCTGCCGCCGGGCACGCTCACGCAGCGGACGCTGACCTATGCCGTCCGCATCCATCCCGACAAGCCGTTGAGCAGCGATGGAATCCCGGCACCGATTGTCGTGCAGTTAAGTACGGAACATGCGGTATTCCAGGCGGAACGGGGGATATTGGGACACCATAATTTTGGCGTTCGGAGTTATCAGGCCAAGGCGGTATTGGGCGGCGGAATGCCGTCGGAGATTTGCGCACAGAGTCGGCCGGGCTTGGGATTGTTTGAGGGGGCGATCAGTTGTATGCGTGCGTGGCGGAACTCGTCGGCACACTGGGTGATTGCGAGAAAATATCATACTCATTACGGTTATGACATGACGCTCGGCAGAAACGGGGCATGGTACGCCGTCGGATTTTTTATTCATTAGGCCGCAAGCCGCGACGCGCCGGAGCGCAAGGTAGGCAGTCGACCGCCGGGCGACTGCGTGCGGTACTCCGCACTGACTCGGAAAACGGTCGGCTGCGCCGACGCAGTCGCCCGGCGGTCGACTGCCTACCTTTGGCAACCTACCTTAGACCGCCTACCTTCGGCAACTACCTTACTTAAAAGACACTTTTCGGATATAATCCGGTTTCTCACACCATGGACGTCATACTTCTAGGAAACGGGACCAAGCCCGGCGTTAGGGAAGCCGTCGAACGATTGAAGCCGGAAATCATACGCCGTGCCCGCGTCCTCGCCGAAGATTTTACCGGACAACACGATATGTCCGGCGTGCAAGCCGATCTCGCCATCGTCTTCGGCGGTGATGGCTCCATCCTGCGAGCCGTCTGCCAGATGGGAACGAACCAACTGCCCGTCCTTGCCGTCCACCTCGGAACGCTCAGTTTTCTCTCGACCATACAAACCGATGAACTCATTCCCCTGCTGGATCGGCCCGATTTGCTGAATTTGCCGATCATCAAGCATCTCGTGTTGCATTGCCGACTGTTCCGAAAAAACCAAACCGAACCGGTTTCGTGGTATTGGGCACTGAACGAAGTGGTCATCCATTCGATTCATGCATCCCATGTCATCGGCATTGAATTATCTTTTGATCATCAACTTGTTACGACGTATCGTTGCAGCGGTTTGATCGTCAGCACGCCGGTCGGTTCGACGGCAATGAGTTTATCGAGCGGCGGGCCGATTCTCCGCAAGGATATTGATGCCATCGTGATTTCGCCGATTAGTCCGCATACTTTGAGCAATCGTCCGTTGGTGGATTCGCCGGATCGGTTTATGGAATTGCGAACGCAACAGCGGGCGGAATTGATCATAGACGGCAACAATGTTTCGGTCATAGAGCCGGGCGACACCATTCGGATCACTCGGGCCGATCAGACGTTCAAGACGATTGCGGTACCGGGATTCTGCTATTACAAGGCACTGCGATCCAAACTCGGCTGGAATGGTCGGCAATAGATGCGCAAGAGCGAAAGCGCGCAAGAGCCGGGGGCGTTAGCCCCCGGGTTCGACATATGATGTTTTTTGGTAGACCAACCCGGGGGCTAACGCCCCCGGCTCTTTTTCATCCCCCGGCTCCGGTAACGCAAGCGTAAACTGTTGCCACGGCTTGGGAAGCGGTGCCTGCAACGTGACCGGCTGGCGAGTCATCGGATCACAAAATGCAAGCGAAATCGCATGCAACGCGATCGAACGAGCACGCTCATCCGCAAAATGCTCGTCGAACGGAACGGTCGAACCATACATCGCATCGCCGAGAATCGGATGGCCGCGAACGGATGATTGCAAACGAATCTGGTGCATTCGGCCCGTCTCCAATTCAATTTCCAAAAGCGTTGCCGGCTCGCTGCGAAACACGAGCGGCTGCAAAACTGTGTAGTGCAAAATGCCTTTTCTCGCATCGGGATGGTCTTCGGGAACGATTTCCGCTTGGGGAACATCAGGGATTTTTCGCATAAAATCGACCCAAGTGCCGGTGTGGGGTTCTATGTTGCCAGCAACGATGGCCCAATACTTTTTGGACACTTCGCGTTTTTCAAATTGTTTGGAAATCCGGTGTGCCGCTCGGGAATGTTTTCCAAAAAGCACGACACCGGTAACGGGCCGATCGAGGCGGTGTGGGATGCCGAGGTATCCGTTTTCGGGTCGGCCTTCATTTTCGCAGAGATATTTTTTAACGCGTCGTTCGAGCGAGTCGATCCAGCGGGGGGCCTGCGTGAGCACGCCGGCGGGCTTGTTGATGGCCAAACAGGGACCTACTTCGTAGAGAATGTCAAAATCCGGCATGGTTTGTCGTTTTGGAGTACTGCCTTGGGTGATTATACCAAACGGATCGCCCGGGGGATGCGCACGAGCCTCGCGCAAGAGCCGGGGGCGTTAGCCCCCGGGTTGATCTATCAAAAAACATCATATGTCGAACCCGGGGGCTAACGCCCCCGGCTCTTGCGCTTGTTTGTGCTCTTGCTCTCGCACTCCGGCTGGACTTTTGACCCGCAATGTGATAGCATAAGGGCACAAACATACTTTGCCGTTAAACAATGCCGAAACATCATCACGCTCCCAATCAAGTTAATTCCGGTATCATTATACTCGGAGCCCTCGCTCTCCTGTTCATCGTAGGTATCTTCAATTCCATCGAAATCGTCCAGCCCGGGAGCGTCGGTATCGTCGTGCGACTCGGAGAAGCACAACCCAATGCCCTCGATGAAGGACTCCATTTTGTCATTCCCTTCATCACTTATGTCCATAAACTCAATGTCCGCATCCAAAAAGAGGAAGTCAAAACCGCTGCCGCATCCAATGACCTCCAAATGGTCAATGCGGCTATCGTCGTCAATTACCGCGTCGATCCGGGCCAAGCCGTTACGCTCTTTCGGGAAATCGGCGTGAATTATCTGATTACCGTCATCAATCCGGGCATTCAGGAAGCGTTCAAGGCAGAAGCCGCAAAGTACACCGCCGAAGAACTGATTACGGAACGGGCGACCGTTTCGGTGGGGATCCGCGAGTCGATCAGTTCGCGATTGGAGACGTTCGGCGTGTTTGTGGATGCGGTCAGCATCACGGACTTTGATTTTTCGCCGGAATTCAATGCGGCAATCGAAGCGAAAGTTACGGCGGCCCAACGGGCATTGCAGGCCGAAAGGGAATTGGAGCGTTATCGTTTTGAGGCCCAGCAAAAAGTGGTTACGGCAGAGGGCGAAGCCGATGCGATTATGGCGAAGGCGAAAGCGGAAGCGGAGGCATTGGGCTTGAAAAAGCAGTACGCGACGATGGAGTTGATTTGGCTTTCGGCAGTCGAGAAGTGGGACGGCAAGTTGCCGACGCATCTTTTTGCAGGCCCGTCTTCGGCATCGCCGACGCCCGTGTTTGAAATAGACCGATGATCGTGGCATTTCAGCGAAAAGGGTAGGTTGCCCAAGGTAGGCAGTCGACCGCCGGGCGGTAAAATTGGTAGGTACCCGACCGCCGGGCGGGTGCGTCGGCGCAGCCGACCGTTTTCCGAGTCAGTGCGGAGTACCGCACGCAGCCGCCCGGCGGTCGGCTGCCTACCTAATTGCGATGCTTGCCGTCGCCCGGCGGTCAACTGCCTACCTTGTCGGGCTCTCGCTTGATTTCCGTTTGAAAAATGTTACACTGACGGGTAGTCGCGTAGAGCGTGTCCTATTGTTGACAAAACATTATGTCTGAAGAATTACGTCCTGATTTTGAAAAATGTGACGGAATCGTGCCCGTCATCACCCAAGATAAAGAAAGCGGCACCGTTTTGATGCTTGCCTATATGAATGAAGAGGCATTCAACGAAACGCTCCAGACGGGCCGAGCCGTCTATTATAGCCGAAGCCGAAAAAGACTTTGGCGAAAAGGTGAAGAAAGCGGGAACGTGCAGCACGTTTCCGAAATTTTCATTGACTGCGATGCGGATACGGTATTGCTCAAAGTCGAACAGGTTGGCGGCTCCGCCTGCCACGAGGGATACCAAAGTTGTTTTTTCCGAAAAATTACGCCGGAAGGCTGCGAAATCATCGGACAACGCATTTTCAATCCCAGCGAAGTGTATGGGAAAGGGTAAGTTGCCCCGGGGGCACTCACACACGAGCCGGGGGCGTCAGCCCCCGGGTTGATCTATCAAAGAATATCATATGTCGAAGAACCCGGGGGCTTACGCCCCCGGCTCTTGCGCTCACTCGCTCCACAAGTTTCGCCGGGCGCTTTTTGCGTCCGCTTCCGCTTGCCGAAAAGCATTTTTGGCCCCACGGGAAAACCGATACTGCGTCTGTGCCCGAGCAAGACCCTCGCGGATTAACAGTTCATTGAGCCAAACTTCCTGGCCGTTCGGCATTTGCAGATACACCATCGCCAAATTTCTGCCGTAGCGGTCAACTTGATCGCCGTCGAACGCAAGCCGAACTTTGTGTTTCGCTTCGGCAATTTTGCGTTCGGTAAATGCCGAGGCTTCGGGCCCGAACGGCTCGACCGGCGTGTTCGGCTTTTTCGTTTCGGGCGTATCCGCTCCGATTAAGCGAATCCGGTAACGATTATCCGCATCGCCGACATCAAGCGTATCGCCGTCGACGACGTGGATGACAGTCCAGATGCCTTCTTCGATAGGGCCTTGAACCCTTGAGGATAACGGTTTGAAGAGACTGGAGATGCCGGGAACGAGCGGTTCCAGCACATCGGCAGCGCGGTCCCGCAGATCGGGACTGACTAATCCGAGCGCAATCAGCGCGGCGGCGGCGAGGGAAAAGATATTGCGTCGTGAACGCAGTATTTTCTTCAGGGAGAAGAACGTCTTCCGTGATTTTCTTGATTTCTTTGCCAAAATCCGTTTTGCCTATCAACATCCTGTGGAAGGCCACATCCTGTAGAGGGGAATTCTAGCAAATGCGTCCCGTCAAGTCAAGGTGTGATGGACACCCCTCCGTCATCCCGGCGCAAGCCGGGAACCAGGGGGTAGGCAGTCGACCGCCGGGCGACTGCGTGCGGTACTCCGCACTGACTCGGAAAACGGTCGGCTACGCCGACGATGCCGCCCGGCGGTCGGCATCCTACCTTTGTTAGCCTACCCCCTAAAAAATACGGCTGGCCATCCGCTCGATGGCGACATCCATTTTATCCGGCGTGTCGTAGGTGCCGGCGGCGATTTCCGCTTTGATCCGATTGACCAAATCGAATCGGATTTTCGTCGACTCCGTGGTCTTTGCCGCATCGCTCAAACGCAGGGCCTCTTCGGAAAACGAAACCGTATCCTGCAGGGAAGCGGTCGGGCGTTTTTGCTCCAGGCCCGCCGGGCCCGCCTGATGGCGATGCAAACTTTGTACGTTTTGTGCTGATTGAACTGTGGATAAATTCGTGATCGTCATGATATGCTCCTTCATATTGCAGCGGTGTGCTTTGCAGTTTTGTAATGGCAGGCGGCGAAATGTGCCGACTGATACACTATACTACGGAATAGCCGAACCGGATGTCGTGGGTATTTTTGGAAATTTTGCCATTTTTCGCGAAATTTCTCCCTGCTCAAGCGCGGAATCTGCCCGCATTACCGGAGTATCCCAAATAATCGGAAACGTTGCAATAGCAAAATGCAAAATTTCGCGAAAATAATGCCCGATCCGCTTGCCCGAGACTACAAAAAAATAAAATTCATGTTAAAATGGGCAAAATAAGTCGATTTGGTATTTTAACACGCAGAGGAGGTTTACTATGGAACCCATTATTTCAGGCATCGTGCAACAGCAGCAGGCGGAGACGGCAATGAAAGTGCAGATGTCCGTGCTCAAAAAGAGTATGGATGTCCAACGGGACATCGGCGAGATGCTCGTCGGGTTGATCGAAGGAGCCGCTCCGCAAGGGCTTAAAACCCCGGTCAAAACGCCCGGCTTGGGCGATCATATTGATGTGTTCGCCTAGAGTGTTTCGGTCGGCTATCGCCGATGCACCCGCCCGGCGGTCGGGTGTCTACCTTTGCGATTCGGGTGCGGAAGGTAGGTTGCCGACCGCCGGGCGGCAACTGCGGTACTCCGCATTTTGAACTTTCCGGTCGGCTGCGCCGACGCACCCGCCCGGCGGTCGACTGCCTACCTTTGCGGGTACCTTACATTTTCCTAATATGGATGATCACGAGCACGACAAATTGGCGGCATTGGCCGAATTCGCTGCCGGAGCGGGACATGAAATCAACAATCCGCTGGCGATCATCGCTGGCCGAACGCAAATCTTGCTTCAAGAAATCGAGCATCCCGAACATCGCCGACATCTCGGGATTATTCTTGCTCAGGTCAAACGGGCTTACGAAATGACGGCGGATATTCGTTTTTTTGCCAGGCCGCCGCAGCCGGAAATCGTTGAATTCGACCTGTCCGAAGAACTGCATACGCTCGTTGCCGAACAAGTTCCTATGATGCAGGAGGCGAATCTTGCTTTTCATGTTGAAATTGATTTGCCGGACAGGCCGGTGGTGCAAAGCGATCCCGTACTGCTGCATTTGGCGGTCGGCATTTTGTGCAACAATGCGCGAGAAGCGGTGCAACTGACGGGCGGCAACGTTTGGTTGCGTTTGCAGCGAGTGGAAAGCGGTTGGGAGATTGTTGTGCAGGATGATGGGTTTGGCATTTCGGAGGAGGAGTTGCCGTTGATATTTGATCCTTATTATTCGGGCAGGCAGGCGGGTCGTGGGCTTGGTTTTGGTCTTCCCAAGGCGTGGAGGATCATGCAGTTGCTTGGCGGCTCGATTCGATATGAACCAAAATCGACGTTTGTGTTAACTTTGCCGAGGTAGGGCGCAAGAGCATAAACAAGCGCAAGAGCCGGGGGCGTTAGCCCCCGGGTTGATTCGACGTGGATTCACCCGGAGGCTTACGCCTCCGGCTCTTGCGCGCCCTTCGCTCTTGCGTTTGACGCTACAATCCCCATAAACGGCACGATTCCATTTTTGCGGATAACCGATAAATCAAAATGCCGATGAAACGAAAGAATGCACAAGTTTCAAGGAAGATCACAACATGCATCGGTATTTCCTCGCCATCTTGGCCATAACAACCGTCTGTCCGGCAACCGTCTGCTTGGCAAATGATACTCCGCAACCCGTCCGCCGTGTTCACTACCTGGAGCCGATCTACAACATCCATTCGCCGATTCCCGTCCGTATCGCATCCGCACCCGCCGATTCCCGCACCGATTCCAGTGCCGGACCGCCGCAGGCAATCAGGATTGATGCCGATGCGGATTTCCCGCACGCCTGGACGCTTGACCAAGCAATTGCCGCAACGCTTACATCCGATCCGGTTCTTCGCATCGGGCAAGGCGAAATCAGCCAAGCCAAAGCGGAACTGCTCGGTGCTTCGCTTTTGCCGAATCCCTCACTGGAAATTGCCGGCGCATCCATTCCTTTCCATCGCCGCGGTGCTGATATGGAGCCTGAATTTTCCGTTCAAATGGAGATGCCTCTCGATTGGTTTCTTTTTGCCAAACGCGCTGCCGAACGGCACAGTGCAGGCTGGGATGTGCAAAAAAGCCAGGCGGAGTATGCCGACCTTGTTCGGCAACGGATCACGGAAACCGCAACGGCATTTTATGATGTATTGGAGGCCAAAGCGTTGCTTGCCGTCGCCCGACAGGATTTGGAAATCCTGACCAGCGTCGAAAGCGTAACGCAAAGAGCCGTCGCAGCGGGCGGAGTTCCCAGCGTGGAACTTGACCGAATCAGTCTGGAGATTTTCAGACGCCGACAGGAAATACTCCACACGGAAGCGGAGTTAAACGTTGCCAAAGCGAGGCTTTGGGCTCGGTTTGGAAGAGCAGACCGGGAGGGGAATTTCGATGTTCGGGGCAGTTTGGATGCTCCGATGACGGTGCAGCCGTATCCGACGGAAGAGGCGTTTGAGTTGGCGAAGCGTAATCGACCGGACATACGGGCATTGCGAATTCAGGTCAACAAGGCGCAGGCGGATCGGGAATTGGAGCGTCGCAATGCGTATCCCGAGGTGTCTTTGTCGGGCGGTTACATCAGGGAGTATTTGGAAGAGGGACGTGAGCCGGGCTGGGGGATTGGCGTTTCGATGACGGTGCCGATTTTTGACCGCAATCAGGGCGGGCGGGCCAAATCGCAGGCGGTTTTGCGTCAGAGTCATTATGAATTGCAGTCGGGCATGATTGAGTTGCGTGCGGAGGTCGAGGCGGCGGAGCAGTATTTCCGAAGTGCGTATTTGCGTGCATCGACGTATGCCCAAAAGGAGGTGCAGACGGCAATACGTGTACGGAACAGTACGATCCAGTCTTACGAGGCGGGCGGCAGTCCGTTGATTGATGTGTTGGATGCGGAACGGACTTACCGCGAAACGTACCGGATGTACATTTCCAGCCGGGCGGATTACTGGCGGGCAATGTATGTGTATAATAGCGTGATCGGGCAATAGGGTGATTGCCGCGAGATTCGGATGCGGAAGGTAGGTTGCCGACCTTGTGCGAGATTCGGATGCTGAAGGTAGGTTGCCGACCGCCGGGCGGCAACTGCGGCTTGCCGCATACAGAGCCATCCGGTCGGCTGCGCCGACGCACCCGCCCGGCGGTCGGCTGCCTACCTTCAGCGGCCTGCCTTTGGCACCCGGCCTAAATATTGAAGAATTGGTCTTGATTTTTTCCCGATATTTGTTATAATAGGTATACCTCGGCGAGGTGGTACAATTTCGGATCTACGATCCGGGGGGTCGATACTAAGCCCGATGGGAGCCTGAACTTTTATAAAGAAATTGGCCGCATGTATAGTTGCTTCGCATCGTTATTCGATCGGAGTAAATCACAAAGGCTTCTTTCCAGGTGCCCCCGTAAACTTCGGGCCTCCACAATGCTGCCTTCCGAGGTGTTTTTTTCCTTCCTGGCAATGCGGAATCGATCACTCTTCTCGCTGTTTCTCTGCTTTGTCGTCTTTGCCGGGGCAATCATTGCAAGCAAATCTTGGGGCATTGCCCGTGAGTCCTGGGGGACGGCCCTTTTCAGCACGCAACGGCACGATTTCGGCAGCGTCGCGCTCGGTGCTGATGCCGAATTCCGGTTTGAACTGACGAATTCGCATAATCAAGCCATCCAATTGCAAAGCGTTCGCTCTTCCTGCAACTGCGTTTCCGCCCGGCTTTCAACGACGGTTTTGCGGCCGGGCGAAACCGGAGCGGTCATTGCGAAACTCAACACAACCGGCCAGCATTTGCGGAACAAGTCGGCCGTGTTGACCGTCCAACTCACGCTGCCGACCGACAATTCGCCTGGCGGCGTCCGGCGGGTGGATACGGTGCAACTGTTTGTTTCGGGCTTCATTCGGCCTGACGTGATGCTCACGCCGGGCAGCATCGAATTCGGAGCGGTCGGCAAAGGAACGACCGCGGAGCGGACTTTGCTGCTGGAATATACCGGTCGGCCCGGCTGGGCGCTGACACGCGTCGAGCGGACGTTGCCGTTTATCTATGCCAGAGCGGAGGAAATCCGCCGCGATCGGGGAAGTGTCGCGTATCGAATCACGGCGGTATTACGGGATGATGCGCCGGCGGGGTATATTCGGGATGCGTTGCGTTTTACGACGAATGAAATGCAGCCGGGCAGGCCGGTGCCTATTGAAATTGTCTTGCCCATCCAGGGAGTGGTAACGGCGGCGATGCAGGTGAAGCCGTCGCCGTTGTCGATGGGGATTTTAGCGCCGGGCGAGTCGGTAATGAAGAATATCGTGATTCGCAGCGAGGTGCCGTTCCGAATCACGAGGATCGTGTCATCGGATGCTCGTTTTCGATTTTCCTTTTCGGAGCGTTCGGGCAGCGTGCAGATGGTTTCGGTGATGTATTCGGCAGGCAGTCGTTTTCAGGATGTGGCGGATGAAATTCGCATTTCGACGGATGATCCCCGGCAGCGGGAAATTGCCGTACAGGTCTTTGCCCGGGTGTGCGAACGGTCATTGCCCCCACCCGATAAGCCTACCCGATGAGCCATAGCCCGATGGCCATCCAAATCGGGAGCGTGATGATCGAGAACAGCGAATTCATAAAAATCGTGTCGAATGCCGTCTTCGAGTCGCCCCCGTAATGTTTGGCCAATGCCATCGTGAAGATAGCGGGACCCGCTGCTCCGTGCACGACCAAGACTTTTTTAATTTCATCCGTACAGGGCAGCCAAACGGCCAGGGCGATAAACAGCATCGGCATCACGGCCAGGCGAATCGAAATCGCCCAAAATGCGATTTTTAGCATACTCGGCAACCGTTCGCCCATCTCTTTGCGGTGAAAATGATCTGCGAAAATGGCTCCGATGAGGAGAATCGACAGCGGAATGCCGGCTGCACCCAAAAGGTGAATGGCCTGAAGCAAAAAATCAAAACGCGGGGCAACGTGTTCGTGAAACGCTTCGGGAATGAATCGGCTATTGCCCAACAGGTTGAGCGATACCGACAGCACGATGGCGATGCTCGGGGCGTTGACGACCTGGCGGAGCGATTTGCCGTCGACTTTGCCCAAAATGGTAAACAGGATGATCGTCCAGACGGCCAATTCCACGCCGAGATTTTGGACGAACAGCACGCCGAGCAGTCGGTCATCGTTGGGGAACATCGCGATGACCAACGGGATCGGCACGAAGCCGTAATTATAGTTCCCGACGCAGCCTGCGAAGGTCCGGCGTTGTTTCCAGGTTTCCATTCCGTTGAGTTTTTTCGACAGCAGGCAGACGCCTAAACCGAGCAGGATACCGACGGCAACGAGGCCGAAGCCCAACAGGGGCGGCAGCCAAAGGTTTTGCGGATTGGAGAAGGCATCGGTTTTTAATACTCGGTCGATAATGAGGCAGGGGAGGAGGAGATCGACGGTCAGGCGGAGTAGGGGTTGTTCGGCTTCGTGGGTAAGTCGTCCGGTTCGTCGGAAGAAGAGTCCGACGCCGGCGATGCAGACGACGGCGAGAATTGCCGCCAAAGCAACGGAAAATGTTTGGAACATGGAGGTGGTGTTGGTTTATTATACCGTAAACGGGAGGTACAAATTGCAGGTAGCCAGTCGAAGGTAGGCAGTCGACCGCCGGGCGACTGCACAAGGTAGGCAGGCAGAGGTAGGCAGTCGACCGCCGGGCGACTGCGTCGGCGCAGCCGACTCAAAATGCGGAGTACCGCAGTTGCCGCCCGGCGGTCGGCAACCTACCTTTGGCAACCTACCTTCACGGGCTAACACATTCCGGTAATCTGCGTTGACTTTTCCGGTAATATCTATCGTGCCGATGCTGCGGCTTGTATCGGTTGAAAGCCTTTTTCTTGACTCGACATCTAAATGTGGCCGATTCGATAGAACACAGCGGAGTCTCGTGCCATACCGCATGGCCGTCGTTGGGATAGAGAATCATCGGCAGAATAATTTTGCTCTTGCCTGATTTTCCCGAATTCCATACCCTTACGTGCCGATGAGACGGGTTTCTACGCTGTAAACTCAAGCGATGGACGGATTCTATCGCGAAACTCAATCAAGGATGTAATTATATGTGCCGCTTTCCAAGCCTCACACAGTTTGCTTTAGGTGTTTTGATTGTAAGCCTGTGCTTTCAGTTCGGTTGCCGACCGCAGCAACCGCTCTATCTTGGAGAAACCGGACGTTGGCAACAACATTATATCAACAAAGCAACGAATATAGAATATCCGAACGTCAATATCTCTTCGCTTCCCGAAGTTTGCCATACGGAAGTCCCGTTAACTTTGGAGAATCCCGATCCCCAGGCGATGTGGGAATTAACATTGGAAGAAGCGGTTCAGATGGCCTTGAAAAACAGCAAAGTCATTCGTTCACTGAGCGGCGTCAATTTTTCACCCAACGGAGTTGCCGGCGCACCGACGGCACTTTTGCGCTCCGGCGGTCAAGCCCGAACGGTTTATGATCCCGCCCTCATCGAAAGCGACCCGCGGTTTGGTCAAGAGGCCGCTCTTGCCGCTTTCGATGCGCAACTCAATGCCGGTATTGATTGGCAACGGAATAATTATTACCGGGGAGGAGAAGCGGGAAGTTGGCTGCGGGATAATACCGGTAGTTTTCGCGTCGGAATTAGCAAATATACAGCGCCGGGAACTCAATTTTTCTTCAACCATACCGGCAGCGTCGAAAAAACGGATGGCGGCCTCTACAGCGAATACCGTACGGCTTTCGAGGGAGGATTTTCGCATCCGCTGCTTCAGGGAAGCGGCGTGGAGTTTAACCGCATCGCCGGGCCGCACGGTGCGCCCGGAAACTACGGCGGCGTTGCCATCGCGAGAATCAATACGGATATATCAATCACCGATTTTGAGATGGCAACTCGGGATCTCGTAGCCGATGTCGAAAGAGCCTATTGGAGTTTGTATTATGCCTACCATCGGCTCGAGTCGGTCCGTTCCGGTCGGGATGCGGCCTACCAGACTTGGCGTCAAACGATGGTTTTTGCGGAAATCGGAGGTCGCCAGGGAAGTGCTCAAAACCTCGCGCAAGCGGAATATAACTATTTTTCCTTCAGGGGACAGGCCGAAGTTGCACAAAACAACTTATTCAAAGCAGCCACGGTGCTCCGGTATGCGATGGGGCTTTCGCCCTCCGATGGCCGACTCATCCGGCCTATTGATGACCCGATTACGGCACCGATCGGACTCGATTGGCATAATGTGCTCTGTGAAGCCTTATTCCGCTCGCCGGAATTGCGCCGGCAAAAATGGGCAATCAAGCAACGGGAACTGGAGTTGACCGCGTCGAAGAACTTTCTGAAACCGCGAGTGGATTTGGACGGCGGTTTTAGAGCGATGGGATGGAGTGCCGCCGGTTTTATGGGCCGCGGCTCGCAGGGCTTGCCGAGTGCCTACAGCGATTTGGGCGAAGGCGACCACACGGCTTGGCTGGGCGTTACCGCGTCGATGCCCCTCGGTTTTAGAGCGGAACTCGCGGGATTCCGAAATGCCCAACTCAACCTCGCGAAGGACAAAGCGCTTTTGCACGAGCAGGAATTGGAGTTGACGCATCAACTGAACGACTCATTCCAGGAAATCACTTTGGCATATCAGCAAATGCAAACGATGTTGGCAACATACCGGGCGGCAAGCGAAGCGGTTCGGGCGGTGCAGACGGCATACGATGTCGGGACGACGACACTGGATCTGCTGCTCCAGGAACAACGCCGACAAGCCGAAGCCGAAACGGGATATTACAATTCGGTCATCGAATACAACCTGGCGATTATGATGCTGCATTACCGAAAGGGTTCGTTGCTGGAGTACAACAATATCTGTTTAGCCGAGGGTGAGTGGCCGGCCAAGGCGTATTTTGATGCAAAACGCCGAGCACGGGAACGCGAAGCGGGCCGGTATTTCAATTACGGATTCACGCTGCCGGGCATCGTGAGTCGGGGAATATATCAGCAGCATCAGCACGGGTATAATTCGACGATTTATGAATCCTTGCCGAATCAGCAGGAGCAGCATTGGTTGGAGTCGCCGATTGTACCGGGCGAGTCGCTCCAGGTGATAGAGACGGAAGCGATTTCGGCCATTCCGATGCCGATGTTACCGCGGTTGGGCGAGCAGAGCGGCACCGGCACCACACCGGTATCATTCACTGCACCGACGCTTCCGTCATTGGAGGGAGCTCCGTTGCCGTCATCGTCTTCGGCACCGGCCAGGAATATGCGGTACGTGCGGTAATGCGACTGCAACAGGTAGGTTGCCTACCTTGTGCGGTTCGGGTGCTGAAGGTAGGTTGCCGACCGCCGGGCGGCAACTGCGGTACTCCGCATTTTGAGCCTTCCAGTCGGCTGCGCCGACGCACCCGCCCGGCGGTCGGCTGCCTACCTTGTTCATCCCCCGGGTGAATCCACGCAATGTTTTGGTAGAATGGAGGCAACTCCCCGGACAGCCCCGCTATTTAATGACGGAATCATCCCACTCGCCCCAGAAGGCCCGCAATCTCGGCGATATTTTGCAAGAATTCGGACAACATTGCCGACTCATGCAAGATGAACTCGGCAAAGTTATCGTCGGACAAACGCCCGTAATCCACCAAATCCTCGCGGCAATTTTTACCCGCGGACACTGCCTCCTCGAAGGCGTGCCCGGCCTGGCCAAAACACTTATGGTCAGTTCCATCTCCCAAATCCTCGACATCCAATTCAAACGCATTCAATTCACGCCGGATTTGATGCCCTCCGACATCATCGGCACCACCGTCCTCGATGAAGATGACAGCGGCAAACGAAGTTTCCGATTCGTCGAAGGGCCCGTCTTCACCAACATCCTGCTGGCCGACGAAATCAACCGAACACCGCCGAAAACCCAAGCCGCCCTGCTCCAGGCTATGCAGGAACGCGAAGTAACCGTCGGGCAAACGACCTATCAACTGCCAGACCCGTTTTTCACCATCGCGACGCAAAACCCTATCGAACAGGAGGGAACCTATCCCCTGCCGGAAGCGCAACTCGACCGGTTTATGTTCAATATCAAAATTGACTATCCGTCGCTGGAAGAAGAAGAGAAAATCCTGTCAACGACGACTCGGGGCGAAAAGGTTGAAATCCGAAAAATTATGAGCGGCAAGTTGATCGTGAATTTGCAAAAATTGGTCGGGAGCATTGCCGTCAGCCAGTATATTATCCAATATGCCGCCCGGCTCGTTCGGGCAACTCGTCCGCGGGATGCGTCTTCTCCGCAGTTTGTGAAGGATTTGGTGAATTGGGGGGCAGGCCCGCGTGCCGGCCAGTATTTGATTCACGGCGGTAAGGCTCTTGCGGCAATGGATGGCCGATTTTCGGTGTCGATAGACGACATACGGGCATGTGCGATTCCGGTATTGCGTCATCGGATCAGCACGAATTTCCAGGCGCAGGCCGAGGGAATGACGAATGAGGATATTATTGAGAAGTTGATTAAGGAGTTGCCGACACCCGCCATCGAGAAATTTGACAAGTCGCCGGGATGAAGCAATCTTGTGCCATGCGAGTCGGTATGATAAAATCACGGGATTGTCAGTTCCATAATCCTACTCACTCCAAAATATGACCAAAAAGTCGATTGCAAATGTCGATGTTGCCAACAAAACCGTTTTCGTCCGCGTTGATTTCAACGTCCCGCTCGATGATGCCGGAAACATTACCGACGATCGCCGAATCCAGATGGCTCTGCCGACCATCAACTCCGTCCTCGACCGCGGTGGAAAAATTATCCTCGCAAGCCATCTCGGACGGCCAAAAGATGCTCCAGACCCGAAATATACCATGAAACCGACGGCCGTCCGGCTGGCCGAACTGCTGAAAAAACCCGTCGAATTCGCTACCGATACCGTCGGGCCTGATGCCAAAGCAAAAGTAGCGGGCTTGAAAGACGGCGGCATTTTGGTCCTCGAAAATCTCCGGTTCCAACCCGGCGAAAAAAACGGCGATGATGCGTTCGCCCGCGAACTCGCGGCATTTGCCGACATTTACGTCAACGATGCGTTCGGGACCTGCCATCGAACCGATGCGTCGATGTATGCCGTCCCCAAAGCGATGGGAGCAAAGCCGAAAGTGTGCGGATTCCTCGTCGAAAAAGAAATCAAATACTTGAGCAGCGCGATTGCCAACCCGCAACGCCCCTTTGTGGCCATCATCGGCGGGAAAAAGGTTTCCGACAAAATTATGGTCATCAAAAACCTGCTGGGAATCTGCGATAAAGTGCTCATCGGCGGGGCGATGGCGTATACATTTAGCCTTGCGAAGGGCGAAAAAGTCGGCAACAGTCTCGTCGAGCAGGATAAAGTCGATTTGGCCAAGGAATTGTTGGCATTTGGCGGCGATAAGTTGGTATTGCCTGCCGATACGCATTGCAGCGATAAGTTTGCTGCCGACGGGAACAAGAAGATCGTCAAATCGGGCGAGGTGCCTGATGGTTTTGAGGGGCTCGACATTGGCCCGGAAACGGCAAAACTTTATGCGGACATTGTCTTGGGGGCCAAGACGGTCGTGTGGAATGGCCCGATGGGCGTGAGCGAGATGCCGCCGTTTGATGCAGGCACGAAAGCGGTTGCGGAGGCGGTCGCGAAGAGCGGTTCGGTCAGTATTATTGGTGGTGGGGACAGTGCGGCAGCGATTCAGCATTTGGGCTTTGCCGACAAGGTTTCGCATGTCAGTACGGGCGGCGGAGCGAGTCTTGAGATGCTCGAGGGCAAAAAGTTTGCCGCCGTGGATGTGCTGGATAATGCGTGAGTGGATGCGTATTCAACTTTGCTCTGGACAAAAAACTGTCATCCTAATGTCATTCCGGCGAAAGCCGGAACCCAGCGGAACCGGCATCGCACGCAATGCCTGGTTCCCGGCTTGCGCCGGGATGACGAGAACGAGCCCACACCAATTTGAGAAACTCACTAACGATTCAACAATGGCAGGCGGGCGGGCCGACGGACGCGATCCAACTGGTTAGGCGTTAATACGCCCTCAATCTTGGTATCACGCTCCCTTTTTAACATTTCCGCACGAAGTTCCAAAAGAGCAATCAACTCGTAATACTCCGCCTGAATGCGGTAAATTTCTTCGCGTTGAGCGGTATCGACAAGCGGCCCGTAACCGCTGGGTAAACGACGCTGAAACGCTCGGGCCGGCCGCAATCCACGCGTTGCCGGACTGTTGCGATTTCTTTCCAGCGTCTCGACGTTCAGCCGATCCTGTTCGACGGCCTCCGACGGCGTCGATTGGTTAATGATTCCCGTAGCACCCTGCTCAAACGGCTCCGTATTTTGGGCAAATGCGGGAGAAAACGACAACGCAAACGAGGCAAGAACGGCAACGCAAGTGAGTTTATTCATCCTGAATAGGGGCATAGCAACAGTGAAGAGGAAAAAGTGCAGCCGCAGTCCATTGTCGCCGAAAACGGGAAAATGTCAAGATGGTTATGTGCCTGCGGACAAGCATCAAAAATCCGTCTGACGGGCATTGACTGGCCGTATGGTAAAGTGTGGGACAAATCATTGACCCTAAACACGCAATACCATGTCTCCGATAACCTCCTTGTTTACGAATTCGACCGATCCTTTGGGCTTGAGCCTGCTGGAAGAACACCGTCAGCGGTATGAACAGATCCGGGCCTGGCGGGAACGGCAAAACGATCCGCATTTCAGCGAAGTGCCCGTACAATGGCGACGGGAATTCGAGCAGACGGGAGCAAGGAGCAAGGAGTCAGGAGTAAGGAGACAGTAGGTATCGTCATTCCGGCGAAAGCCGGAACCCAGAAAAACCGGCATCACACGCAATGTCTGGTTCCCGGCTTTCGCCGGGATGACGCGCGGCGCTGGGATGACGATACCTCCTCTCCCCTCCTGACTCCTGTCTTCTGACTCCTTACTCCTGACTCCTGACTCCTTTCCCCCTCCCCCCCATGCGAACTTACCTTTCATTTCTCCTGCTTGTTTTATTGTTTGCGGTATTGATTTTGATGTCGATGCAATCGCAAAAAGAAGTTCCCGTACCGGCCGTCGATTCCATTGCCGCAATCCTTGCGGACATGCCGAATCAGACGGCAAGCGATTTCCGCAAACGGGCGACGCTTGCCGAAGCGTGTTTGTCGATTGCGGATTTGATTCAATCCGGCACGCTTACAGAACGCGACGAAGTGCTTGCCGCATTTCGCATCGAGACGGCCAATTTGCGAACCGATGCGGATTGGCACGCGATTCAAAAGCGTATTGAAGTGCTACTTCGCGATGCCGACGGACGGCCCGACGAACAGGAAGCGTTGTTGCGTAGCACACATCGTCATTCCGGCACCGTTCGTCATCCCGGCGAAAGCCGGAACCCAGTCAAGCGACTCGCGACCTGTCCCGCTGGTTCCCGGCTTGCGCCGGGATGACGCACGGCGCCGGGATGACGATAACTCCTTTCCACCCCTACCTCCTTACTCCTACCTCCTACCTCCTGACTCCTTACTCCTGACTCCTCCCATGACACACACATTCCTCGACGGCTGCCTGCCGGAAGATGACTTTACCCGCGAAACGGTCGAACTGCTCGAGTCCTCTGCCGTTTCCTTTTCAACCCTGTACACGGCGGGCGACATGCCCGTCTTGAAATGGGACGACGCTTTTGAACAATTCCTCGAACGCCGAGGCAACGTTTTGGAAGATATGCTCCTCGACGGTTGCCCGTTGTTCCCCTGGCGTGAGCCAAGGACCAATCTCTACTTTTCGCAGGGCAACACGCCGTCCTGTATGGGCCATGCCGATGATTTTGCATACCGTTCCAGTCTGTTGATGAGCATTGGACTTGGGGCGCCGTTGCGTTGGGATGTTACTGACCCTTATCAGACTTGGCTGCTATCCAAAAACGGCAATACTCGCGGCGGCCAGTCCGTCGGCGTGATGGCGAACTTTGCCAACAAGTATGGGCATGTTATTCAGGGTTCCAAACGGGCATCGGATCAGCATCAATCTGCGATAGTATTTTTGTCGGGTACGGGATCGGTTTTGGCGGATAAGATTCGCCGTTGCAATCGGGCGGGTCTCGGCGTTGCGCTGGGCAATTCGACGGCGGTCAATGGAACGATGGTTGATCGCAACGAGGTGCAGGTTGCGGTATTGGGTGGAACTTGGGCGCATGCGACGTCGTTTAATGCTTGGTTCAAGCGTAACGGCCAGGAATATGTTTTTTGGACGAACAGTCATGGCAAGCGTTATGTGAAGGCGACGTTTGGGGAGCCGGCGGATGGAGCGTGGATGCGTGTTGATGGGGAATTGGTTTCATTTTTGCAGACGGCACCGCGGTACGGCATGCCGTATGCGTGCCTGTCGGAAGCGTCGTTCTGTTAGCGGTATCGTCCTGCGGGACACGGTGTTTATGGTACAATGGAGTGTCATGTCGACATTGCACCGTCCTGACGTCCAGACTGATTTGCTTGCCCCGTTTGAAATTTGGGAAGTGCGGCTCGACCAGTCGACCATCAAGTTTTTCGAGCCGCTCGTCGTGCAGCCGGTACAGATTGCCGACAATGAAGAATACTGGCTCGTCGATGTGCCGGAATTGATGATTTCTACGCTGGGCGACGAACATCGTAAAATCCAAAACGGAGTCTTGTCCGATATTCGCGATGCCTGGAAACACATTGTTTCCCTGCCGGATGACCGTCTTTCACAAAACGGCAAAAGAATTAAACAACACTATCTTGCAATCGCCGAGGAGGTCTGCGATGAGTAGTATCCGGTCGGGCCGAAACATTGATTCGGCTTTGCGTAAGAAAGGTTTTGTGCGGTCAGCCGATTCGGATCACGTCGTATATCGGTTTTTTAGTACCGAAAAGGAACTGCTCGCGAGGACTAAAATGAGTCACGGCATGATGGGAAGTTCAATCAGTGTCCCTTTGATTGCCGTTATGGCAAGGCAACTTCATCTGACAAGCAAACAATTTTTGGATTTCGTCGACTGTCCGATGAACGAAGCCGAGTACCGCGAGATATTGCTGGAGTCGGGAAACAGGGGGTAGAAGGAACATTCTGACTCTTTTCATGTTATAATGCCTCTTATGAGCACAGCCGTTCAGACCGATTTGCTTGCCCCGTTTGAAATTTGGGAAGTGCGGCTCGACCAGTCGACCATCAAGTTTTTCGAGCCGCTCGTTGTGCAGCCGGCGATTTTGCCGCCGGAGGAACCTGGCGATAATACCTATTTGATAGCCGATGTGCCGGAATTGAACATTTCTTCCCACGGACTGACTCGGGATGAACTATGGGAGTGTATTCTCGGCGATATTCGGTTTAATTGGGCTGCCTTCGTTTGCGAAAATGATGGCTGCCTTGAACCGTTGGCGAAATCTATCAAAGATTCCTATCTTGCCGTTGCGGAGGTTGTCGATGGGTAGTGTGCGTTCAGGCCGCGATATTGATACGGCCCTTCGGAAGAAGGGGTTTACGTGTAAGTTTGACGGGAAACACCTGCGTTATACTTTTTTTACCGGACAAAAACGAGCAGGTGTCTGTACATTGTTGAGTCACGGTGCGATGGGTGATATGCTCTGCGCCAATTTGATTTCCCGGATGTCCCGACAAGGTAGGATGCCGACCGCCGGGCGGCATCGTCGCCGATAGGCGACTCGTAGGCGTGTTCGGCAACGGTGCGGCAAGCCGCACGCAACCGCCCGGCGGTCGGTTGCCTACCTGTTCTGTACGCCTGGCGCTCCCTGACGCAACGAACAATAGAATACGGGAACCCTTGCAAAAAAATCAAAATAGCCAACTCCTCCCATGCAAATCCGTGACCGTATCAAAGACTTTCGCCGCGTGTCGGCCAATTCTCTCCTTCCCAATCCGAAAAACTGGCGAGTGCACAACAATCGGCAACGCAATATCCTCCAAGGCATTCTTTCCGAAGTCGGCTATGCCGATGCCCTGCTCGTTCGCGAACTTTCCGACGGTTCGCTCCAACTGATTGATGGACACCTTCGTGCCGAAACGACGCCGCATCAGTCGGTGCCGGTACTCGTTCTTGATTTGGACGATGCCGAAGCAGATAAACTTTTGGCAACGCTTGATCCGCTCGCCGCCCTGGCCGATACGGACCAAACCCTGCTGGATGAATTGCTGGCTCAAATCGACACGGAGAATGCCGCTGTGCAAGAGTTTCTGCATTCGCAATCTTCCGATTGCGTTGCTGATTTCGACAAAGCCGAGTTGCAGATCCCGGAATTGTATCAAATCCTGATCACGTGTCAAGACGAAGATGAGCAACGGGCGATTTTCGAGCGGCTGGCGGCTGAAGGCCGAAATTGCCGACTGGTGAATCTGTGATGTTTCCAGTGCGACCGCACAAGGTCGGCATCCAAAGGTAGGCAGTCGACCGCCGGGCGACTGCGTCGGCGAAGCCGACTGAAAGATTCAAAATGCGGAGTACCGCAGTTGCCGCCCGGCGGTCGGCAACCTACCTTCAGCAAGCCGAACCCCACCCGGCACATCGTCATTCCGGCGTTTTCGGGATCTCGTCATCTTCCTGCACCTTTTGGATCATTTTGAGAAACTTCTCCATATCGGGACAGCGTCGCGAAACATCCGGTTCAATACAACTATGGATCGCCTTCGCGACCGCTTTATTGATGTTCGGCCTGTAATCCGTAATCGGCCTCGGCGGCTCGCTGTGCGACATCGCCGCAATGCCCGTATCTCCACGAGGCCACGGAAGTTCACGGGTGAATAACTCATACATCGTTACGCCAAACGAAAAAACATCTACCCGAAGATCCGTCGGCTTGCGGCGAACCAATTCCGGTGCCATATAGTTCGGCGTGCCCGTCCGGTTTCCCGCATCGGTAAACGGCGAACGGTTCGGAATCGTCAAGCCGAAATCAATCAACTTCAACACCGTCGCATCGCCGACGAAAAGCAGATTCCGCGGGCAAATGTCGCGATGGATGAGCCCTTTTTTGTGGACTTCCCAAATTGCTTCGGCAACCTGCCGCATATAATAGGTTCGGGAGCCTGCCATCAGATCATCGGGAACGAGCAGGATGTTATTGAGTCCGGTTCCTTCGAGGTATTCCATCACGAGGTACTGTTCGCCGCTGGTCGTCAGGCCGTGGTCTAAGGTTTTGACGATGTAGGGATGTTCGAACATCATGGAAATTTGTCCTTCGGTGGGTTTTTTAACCCCTTTCCATCGGGCACTGACTTTTTTGAGGATTTCCGAGTTGATGACTTTAACGGCAACGAGTTCGCCGGTTTTTTTATCTCGGGCTTTGTAAACCAGGGACATTGTACCGGAAATGGCTTCTTGGAGCAGTTCGTATTTTTGCCGATAGTTCAATCTCGGCTTGCCAAACAGGAATTTTAGAAAGGACATGCGTTATAATATACCCAAATCTCGGCAAGAGTGGGGGGGTGTGCAAACAGGTAGGATGCCGACCGCCGGGCGGCATCATGCGCACGAGCCGTCGGCTATCGCCGACGCAGCCGCCCGGCGGTCGGCTGCCTACCTTTGGTGCACACGCGTTCGCCTTGCCACGCCGAGGAATAACCGCTAGAGATAGTGCAATCAGACGGCTTTTGTGAATTATTGCGTATTTTTTGCCTTAAATTCTTGACAAATCGCTGTTTAGAGGTAAGACTACAGGGTATCACCAAACGCTGCTTAGGCGTGAGTAAAACGTGCCGCTGGGGCAGAAAGGATATAGCCATGCTGGTTCTCACCCGTAGAGTAAATGAAAGTATTGTCATCAATGATGATGTGTCCGTCCTTGTAGTCGAGGTGCGTGGCGATCGGGTGCGGCTTGGCATTGAAGCACCCAAAGATGTTACCGTCCATCGGAAAGAAATTTACGATGCCATCAAAGAGACAACGCCGGGGAAACCCGAAAAAAAACCGAAACACGTCCGCCATGAATTAGCGGACGTGCAATGACCGCCGCACCTCTAGTGCTCCGCGGGTTCCGGCGGTGCGGGTTCGTCGGCATCGTCGGGTTCGTCGGCAATCGGCTCCTCCTCCCGAACCGGCAACGGAACCGGACGCTGCCAAACCGGACGGAATAAACGCAAATTCGCCGGGTCAAAACGGTACGGCTCCGATAAGTCCCGAACAACCGTCCGGTGAATCGTGCGAGCCTGCCCAAAACTGGTAAGATGCCAAACAAGTTCATCCCTTGTGATCCGCCCGTCGCCGTCAAGGTCAATCGCTCGGGGCGTGCCGGGCATTTTTGCCCATTCTTCCTGCTGCAAAATCCGGTCGCCGTTCGTGTCATACCGTTGAATCACAAGATTGGCATAGCGCAGGACCTTCGGCGGCGGTGAGGCTATTCCCGTTGCGGAAAAAAGCATCCAGCCGGCAAGGGATAAAAAAATGTATTGCGTGTGTTTTGTCATGTTTGGTACCGGGGGGCTTACGCCCCCCGCTCTTGCTCATCCTCCCGCTCTTGCTGCTCTTGCTCTAAACCAACTGCTGGCCCGTCAGCGTTTCAAACGCTTCAATATACTTCAATCGCGTTTTTTCAACAATATCCGCAGGCAAGTCCGGCGGAGGGCAATTCTTGTCCCAACCGCTCTGCAACAGCCAATCCCGAACAAATTGCTTGTCCAACGACGGCTGGCCCTTGCCCGGCTGATAATGCTCTGCACTCCAAAACCGCGAACTATCCGGCGTGAGCACCTCATCCACCAAAAGCAACTCGCTCTCAAGCATCCCAAACTCAAATTTGGTATCCGCAATGATAATCCCCTTGGTCAGGGCATATTCCGCACCCTTTCTGAAGAGTTCGAGCGATTTTTCCCGAAGGGTTTCGGCCAATTCTTTGCCGACCGTCGCGGCCGCCTGCTCGAAGGAAATGTTTTCGTCATGTCCGGTTTCCGCTTTCGTCGACGGGGTAAAAATCGGCTCCGGCAACTTGTCGCTCTCACGCAGTCCCGACGGCAATTTTTGACCGCAAACCGTGCCGGATTTTTGGTATTCCGACCAGCCCGATCCGCTTAAATAGCCCCGAACGATACACTCAATCGGGACGACTTTGCATTTTTTGACAAACATCGAACGGCCCGAAAACAGTTCCCAATTCGTATCATCCGGCAACGGCATATGCCTGACGTTGGTTTCAATCAGGTGATGCGGCATGCCGAGTTTCTCAAACCAAAATGCGGAGATTTGATTGAGCACTTTCCCCTTCCCGGGAATCCCGGTCGGCAATACCCAATCGAACGCGCTGATCCGGTCGGTACTGACGAGAAGCAGAAAGGCATCGAGGTCGTATATATCCCGAACTTTACCAAATTTGGGAGTATGCCCCGGTAGGAATGTTTGGACGGCAACCGGTACGCTTGTCATTGGGTTTAACGTGCTAAGGGGGGATCTGTAAAACCTATTTCGATGGCCATGGGGCCGTGATCCGTATTAAATGGGATGGAAATAGGCCGACATCTTTCGGGAAATCTCAGTTCGGCATCCTTACCGTAAATCACATTGGGCAGGCTCAAACTCAATTTGTACTCTTCGAGTTGTGCCTTGGCATTTCCTGCAATCACATTCGTCAATTCGCCGACGGCATCGAACACATCGTGATTGAATTCGGTAAATTCCTCCATCAGCATTGACGAAGCACACTTCAACGCGAGGGATTCGGACATGGTCAGGACGACGGTCCCGACGATATTCCCGGAAAGTCCGATGATCCCGCTGACGGGGTAGAGGGCAGATTTCCCTGCTTTGACCTGCGGCTGTCCTCGGGTAACTTTGCATCCGACCATCGTCTCCAATGTCTTGGAAACAGCAACGATAAACGGATTGATGAATTCAACACGAACTGCTTGCGACATGGTTACGGGGTGGATGGGATAATCATTACAATCGGCACAATACGACAATCGGCACGGTGCGCCCGACATTGTAATCGAACCCCAAACCTATTGCAACCCCCAGGCTTTGATGAGGTCGTCGGCTCCGGGAGTCAGTTTTTTTAGTTTTTCGGCAATTTTCGCCTTGACGGCATCGTCGGTGATGGGTAGTTTTGCTTTGATTTCGGCATAGTATTTGCGTCGTTTTCGTCTTCGGCGAATTTCTTTTGTTCGTTCGCTAATCGGCACGGTTTAACTCCTCTGATTGGAATACCCTTTCTTATTAAGCGGTATTTTAGCGGATGCTGGGGTTATGTCAAGATGATGCGGAGTGCAGTCGGCAGTGCCGGTGCAGTCGCCCGGCACATATTTGTAGTAAAATAGACGGCAAACCCGAGCCCGACGTCGTAACAAACCGGTCAATGCCAAAGGGAACATACCAACTCTTTAACGAAGATTGCAGAATCGGCATAAAAAACCTGGCAGATCACTCGATCCACCTTATCGTAACCGACCCGCCGTACTTCATCGACGGAATGGATGATGCCTGGGATGATAAAAAACTCAAAACCAAAACGGCAAAATCCGGTATCGTCGGCGGCTTGCCCGTCGGAATGAAATTTGACAAAGCCCAAGGCGAAAACCTGCAACGCTTTTTAGAACCCCTGAGCCAAGAGTTTCTGCGGATACTCAAGCCCGGCGGGTTTTGTATCGTGTTTTCGCAGGGCCGACTCTATCACCGTACCGCGATGGCACTCGATCTGGCCGGATTTGAAATCCGCGATATGCTCGCCTGGAAATACGAAGGGCAGGCAAAAGCCTTTTCGCAAAACCATTTTATCCGAAAAAATCAAGCGATGTCGGATGCGGAAAAGCAAAAACTCATCGAAGAACTCGACGGATTGAAAACACCGCAACTCAAACCGCAAATCGAACCGATGGTGTTAGCACAAAAACCGAAAGAAGGCACATTCGTCGAAAATTGGCAAAAATACCAACTCGGATTGGTCAATACGAAAGAATCGCTCGACGGCATGTTTCCCGGTACGGTAATGGAAGTCGCGAAATCGGTCAGGAAAAATGAAGGAGCGGACGGGATCGAACATTTGACGGTCAAGCCGGTGAGTTTGATATTGCATTTGATAAAATTATTCACCCGGCCTGGCCAGACGGTTTTGGATCCTTTTTTGGGCAGTGGTTCGCATGGCGTTGCGGCCATTGAATCCGGTCGTCATTTTGTGGGATTCGAGGTGGAGCGGACGTATTACGAGATGGCCTGCCGACGCATTGCCGCATGTTAGAGCGTATTCAACTTTGCTCTGGACAAAAACCCGTCATCCCGGCGCAAGCATCGTCATCCCGGCGTACGCCGGGATCCAGCCATTGCGTGCGATACCGGTTCCTCTGGGTTCCGGCTTTCGCCGGAATGACGAAAACGAGTCCACACCAATTCGAGAAACGCTCTAGCCGCACGAGCAATCGCGTTAGCCTACAGCGATGCGACAATCCGCTCCAAGTCATTCTCCACGGAAATCGGCCGGTTGGCAAACTCGTTCACGCCCTGCTGCTCCAATGTGTGATACGCAACCGTTACATTCGGATCCTTCAACTGATGGCCCGTCAGTATGCACACCACCCGTTCCGATTTTTCAATAATCCCCTCCGCAACCAATTTCCTCGCGCCCGCAATACTCGCCGCACTTGCCGGTTCGCAACCCAATCCGCCCGCCCCAACCTGTGCCTTCGCATCCAATATCTCCTGCTCCGTAACTTCACGAACCACACCGTTGCAAAAATCCAATGCCCGTAAGCATTTTGCCAAATTCACCGGCCTGTTAATCTCAATCGCGCTGGCAATCGTCGATGCCTTCCGGCCCTCTGCCGTCATCCGCTCGAAAAACTTTTGCGTAAGCGTTTTATCGCATTGTCCGCCATTCCATCGCAATCCTTCCTGCTCGTAGAGCCGATATAATGTATTCGCCCCGGCGGCATTGATAATCGCCAACCGCGGCACCCTTGAAATGAGTCCCAACCGGTGCAACTCGATAAATGCTTTGCCGAAACTGCTGGAATTACCCAAATTCCCGCCGGGCACGACAATCCAATCAGGCACTTCCCAATGCAGTGCTTCCAAGACGCGGAACATAATCGTTTTTTGGCCTTCGATTCGGAATGGATTCACGCTGTTGACGAGATAGATGCTTTGTTCTTTCGCGACCTGTTGCACTCGGGCCATCGCATCGTCGAAATCGCCTTGGATTTGGATTGTCTTCGCCCCGTAATCCAATGCTTGCGACAGTTTGCCGTAGGCGATTTTGCCCGACCCGATGAAAATGATGGACTGCATCAAACCGGTACAGGCCGCATAAATCGCAAGCGATGCGCTGGTGTTGCCGGTCGAGGCACATGCCGCTTTCTTTGCTCCGATAAATGCACCGTGGGAGAATGCGGCTGCCATCCCGTTGTCCTTGAAACTGCCGGAGGGATTGAGTCCTTCGTATTGCAGGAATAGCCGGTCATTTTTCAGACCGGTATAGGGTGCAACGCGGTGCGCTTGCTGCAAAATGGTTTGTCCTTCGCCGATGGAGATGCAGTGTTCGATCGGGAGGAAGGGGAGCAGGTCGTGGAATCGCCAAACTCCGCTGCGTCGGTGCGGATTGGAGCGTTGTTGCCAGTATTGTTCAAAGTGTTTTAGGGACTTTGGCGGAGCGATTTTATTCCAATCGTATTCGACATCGAGCGGTTCGCCGCAGGCGGGACAGGCGTAGAGGACTTCTTCGATGGCGAATTGTTTTTCGCATCGGGGATTGATACATTGTTGCAGAGCGGCCATATTTGGTATTCTAGATTTTTTGCCGGGAAATGCAAGACGTGAGTGCACGCTTACGCCAGACTTGTTCGTAAACCCTGACAATTGTCATCCCGGCGCAAGCCCGTCATCCCGGCGAAAGCCGGGAACCAGACATTGCGTGTGATACCGGTTCCTCTGGGTCCCGGCTTTCGCCGGGATGACGGGCCTCGGGATGACGGCTTTCGAACAGGTCTGCTATAATACTTGGCATACATTCAATCCCAAATAAAAGAACACCTCTATGTTTTCAGGAATCGTCGAATCCCTCGGCCGTGTTTCGGCAATCATTTCGGAACCGCCGGGCTGCCGACTGGTCATCGAAGAGGCATCCCTCGCCCCGACCCTCAAAGTTGCGGACAGCGTTTCCGTCAATGGATGCTGTCTGACCGTCGTGGAAAAAAAAGATAACACCTTCGCCTTCCAAGCAGGCCCGGAAACGCTTGCCCGAACCAATCTCGGCCAACTCGTCGCGGGCAGTTTCGTCAATTTGGAACGCTCTTTGGCTTTGGGCGACCGGCTTGGCGGGCATTTCGTGTCGGGCCACATCGACGGTCAGGCGGAACTTGCCCGAATCGACAATCATGGTGATTGGCAAGACCATTATTTTGCCATTTCGCAGGACTTGGCCGTTTTGATGGCATCGAAGGGTTCCGTCGCGGTTGACGGCGTTTCGCTCACGTTGGTGCGGTGTGATCGGAATATGTTTAGCGTTGCGTTGATACCTTACACGTTGAAGGTAACGACGCTTGGCCAATGCAAAGTGGGCGACAAGGTCAACATTGAAACGGACATATTGGCCAAATATGTCCAACGCCTTATTGAAGCGAAGGAATGGTAGGCGGTGAAGGCGGGCGGCGAAGGTAGGCCGCTGAAGGTAGGCAGTCGACCGCCGGGCGACTGCGTCGGCGTAGCCGACTGGAGTTGCCGCCCGGCGGTCGGCAACCTACCTTTTGCGCCAGCCACTTACCGTTGCTCCAGCCACTTACCGAACGATTCCCAGTCGGCAGAGTTTCTCAAAACACTCATCCCGTTCCCGACACCGCTCGAGCCCCCGCCATGCCGCATCCTGCTCCGCCAAAAATTGCTCCCGAGTTGCCGGAGATGTTCCCAACCGCGAAAGACGCTGAATCACTCCCTGCTCAAGACGACTCAATCGAATGGACTCCAACTGATAATCCAAAAATGCCTCCCAACAATACGGGAAAAGCGGTTTGACGATGTTTTCCCCTATTGCCGTTGCATATTCCCTGATTTCATACTGGGCATTGGATTCCATCCGAAGGCCCAAAAACCGAAACAAATTATGCAGGTCCACTTTCCAATACGCCTCGGTATATGTCGAAAGCGGCAAGTCTTTGCGGGCTAATTCCCTGGCAACGCCCCGTTCGATTCGCTGGTCATACACTTCCCGGGAAAGACGGTGCAATTTTTCTTCCTCATCGGTCAGCGATTGGCCCATTTCGGGGCCGAGCATTCCGCCGCTGCCCTGCTTGTTGGATTCCGATTGCATTCGCCAGGCATCCGGCTGGGTTGCGTAGACTGCATCAATCGCGACGGAGTAGCGGGTACTGTATTCGTTGATGGAGGCGGTACGGTGTCTGATCCATTGTCGCCAGCAGTCCATCGGGACGCGAACGAGCAGTTTGATTTCGGCCATTTCAAACGGCGTGGTATGCTGATGCCGCATCAGATAGCGGAGGAGCGTTCGGTCATCGGAAACTTGTTTGGTTCCTTCGCCGTAACTGACTCGGGCGGCTTGCACGATCGACGCATCTTCGCCCATCACATCGACGAGGCAGACGAATCCGTGATCGAGGACGGGAAATTTTTGCCAGCGGAGCGTTTCGACAGGGGAACGGGTCATTGTTTGGTGGTGTTCTTTCGGAATAAAGGAGTATGATGCTTAGGTATTATACTGGACTTATGCGGAAACTGTCATTCCGGCGTGTGCCGGAATGACGGTAGGTTGCCGACCTTGTGCGGTTCGGGTGCTGAAGGTAGGTTGCCGACCTTGTGCGATTCGGGTGCTGAAGGTAGGTTGCCGACCGCCGGGCGGCAACTGCGGCTTGCCGCATTTTGAGTCGGCTGCGCCGACGCAGTCGCCCGGCGGTCGACTGCCTACCTTTGGATGCCGACCTGCCGACTGCCATCCCGGGAGTTGCAAAACCGCACAAAAACACTATATTTATCCTTTGATATTTTAATCGGATAAAGAAATGATCGACAAAAACACGAAAGGGGAAGTTTGGGTCTATGCAGAAATCCAAGACGGAGCGTTGCAGAACGTTTCGCTGGAACTTACCGGAAAAGCACGGAAACTTGCCGATACACTCGGAGTTGCCGTCGGAGTCGTCTTGGCCGGAAATAACGTCGCTCCGCTTGCCGATAAACTCATCGCACACGGTGCAGATCAAGTCTATCTCGTCGAAGATAAGGTACTGGCCGATTACCGTACCGATCCCTACACGCACGTGTTCGTGGAACTCGTCAAAAAATACCGACCGCAAATCGTTCTGTTCGGAGCCACTCCGCTCGGGCGCGACCTCGCTCCCCGAGTCGCCTCGGCAACGAAAAGCGGATTGACTGCCGACTGTACCGATCTTGAAATTTCCGATGTTACCGAGAAAAACGGCACCGTGCATCCGAATTTGCTTTTGCAGGTTCGGCCTGCATTCGGCGGAAACATCGTTGCAACGATTGTCAATTACGATCAATGGCCCCAGATGGCCACCGTCCGCGAAGGCGTCATGCCGCTCGGCGATGCGAATCCCAGCCGCAAGGGGAATGTCGTGAAGGAATCCATTCCGTTGGCGGATCCGGTGCTTTTTGCGGTTGAAGTCCTCAAACGGGAAGTCGAAAAACGGCGATTGAACTTGGGCGGAGCGAAGATTATCGTTGCCGGCGGAGCGGGCGTCGGGAGCAAGGAAAACTTTGACGCTCTTTTTGAACTTGCGGAAGCGCTGGGCGGGGAAGTGGGAGCGAGCCGTGCGGCAATCGACAATGGTTTCATCCCGCCGGAGCACCAAATTGGCCAGACGGGCACGACGGTTCGCCCTGCGTTGTATATCGCTTGCGGGATTAGCGGGGCGATTCAGCACCGCAGCGGAATGGAGGGTTCGGCAAAGATTATTGCGATCAACACGGACCGCGAGGCTCCGATTTTCGCAATCGCGCATTACGGCATCGTCGGCGATGTCAAACAGGTCGTTCCGATGCTGTTGCAGGCGTTCCGGGAACGGAGTTAGGGCACGGCAAACTCTACAGCACGCCCTTCGTACTCGGCACGCTTTTCTGTTTCGGGTCGGTTTCGACGGCCATCCGAAGAGCCCGAGCGGCAGATTTGAAGAGCGCTTCGGCAATGTGGTGTGTATTCGTCCCGTAATGCAAGTTCAAATGAAGCGTGCATTTTGCGGCATTGGCAAATCCCTGCCAAAACTCGCGGACGAGTTCCGTATCGAATTGCCCGACTTGGGATGACGGAAATACCACATTGTAAACCAAGCATGGCCGACCGGAAAAATCGACGGCAGCCGTTGCCAGGGTTTCATCCATTGGAAGCGTAAAATGCCCGTATCGCCGCAGGCCGATTTTGTTACCGAGCGTTTCGGCAAACGCTTGCCCGAGGGCGATGCCGACGTCTTCGACGGTATGATGTCCATCGACGTGGGTATCGCCGTTGCATTGGATGGTCAGATCGATCAGTGCGTGTGCGGTAAAGAGGGTCAGCATGTGGTCGAAAAAGCCGAGTCCGGTCGTGATTTCTGGTTTTCCGGTTCCATCGAGTTGGAGCGTCAGTGCAATTTGCGTTTCGTTGGTATTTCGGACAATGGAAGCGGTGCGTTGCGACGTCATATGTGTCATTATACCGTAAACGACGGCAAGGGGTGTGAGTGAGGGCAATCGCCGGATTGACTTTCCCCCGGTCGCTCGGTAAAATATCCGAACTCCCCTTCTCCATTTTCCTTTTTCCATACGGGATACTCTCATGTTACACCGAATCGCCGGCGCGCTCGTTTGCCTTTGCACAATCACTTTCACAATCACCCTGTCCGTTGACGCCATTGCGCAAAGCGGCGGAAACAATAACGAAATGCCCGTTTTCACCGGGTTCGTGCCGATGTCCGAACTGCACCTGCAAGAAGGCTTTCTCCGGCCCTTCGACAACGTCGGCGTCTTCGGTTGGCGCGGACTCGTCCTGCTCAATGACAGCAAGTTGCATTTCACCGGTCCCGTGATCGAAACGCCCCTGTACTTTTTGGGCTTCGGCGTCGTGCCCCGGCAAATCTATGGCGGAACTGATACCGTTCGGCCTGAAGGAATGACTCCGCTCTTCGACGGCGAAACCCTGAACGGTTGGACGGTTCGCGGGACTGCCGACGCAAGCGTTGTCGATGGGGTCATCCGCCTCACAAACGGCAACGGCTCGCTGGAATCCGACGGGAAATACGGCGATTTCGTCTTGCAACTCGAGTATTACACGCCGGTTCGCCCGCCGGGGCAAGGTGTGAACAGCGGCGTGTTCTTCCGCTGCATTCCCGGCGAAACGATGAATGGATATGAGTGCCAAATCCTCAACAGTCCGAGCCAACGGGATTTTAACAATTCGATGGGGGGGATTTCCGCGACGGGCGGGATACACAATCGCCAGACGGCCCGAAACGTCGGCCCGAAAGACGGTGAATGGAATTACCTGACGATTGCCGCCCGGGGAAACCGGATGGCCATTTGGGTCAACGGCATTCAGGTCATCAACTGGACGGATGAGCGTGCTCCGCACAACAATCCACGCAACGGCAGCCGGGTCGAGCCGGGCACGATTCAGTTCCAGGGGCATGATCCCGATACGGAAATCCTCTTCCGCAATATCCGCATTCGGGAACTGTAGACTTACCCGCACAGACTTATTCGCACAGACTTGCCCGCAAACCCTCAAAATCGTCATTCCGGCACTCCTAATGTCATTCCGGCGAAGCATCGTCATTCCGGCGAAGCATCGTCATTCCGGCGAAGGCCGGAACCCAGAAGAATCGGCTTGCGCCGCAATGCCGGTTTCCAAACAAATCCAATAACGCCGTCCTTTCCCTATGCCCTATCGAACCGCCTTCACGCTCGTCGAGATTTTGCTGGTACTGGTCATTATGGTGCTCATTGCAACATTGGGAATCCCAGCACTGCGTGGCACGCTTGCACAACAGCAATTACGGTACTCTGCCGACCAAATACGCAGCGAATGGCTTGATACCCGAGTCAGGGCAGCGGAAGAGGGACAGATTCTTTCGATGCGAGCCAAAATTGGCGGCTCCACTTTGGTCATCGACCGCGTCCTGGATACTCATTTCACCGCAGGGCTTTCTTCTCGCCAGACAACGAGCCGATTTGATTTAGGCAACGAATTCGACCCTTTTGAACGCGGCGGATTTACCGGAGATATGCAGGATTTCATTTTGCGTAATCCCGACGATGCAAGTACGGCAAGAGGTGCCGTAACAATAGAATTGCCGCGGTCGGTGATTGTGGCCGATGTCATTGCCCTTGCCGACGAGCGGTCGGCGTTTTATTTGGGCATATCGGCTCCTGGCGAGTTTGAGGCCGAGGAGTTTTATGAAATTGATGCTTTGATGACGGGCGAAGTTCGGCTTGGCGAGATGCCTGGCAGTGACGGCACGACTTGGTCGACGCCGATATTTTTTTATCCTGACGGATCGACATCGACGGCGGCGATTTTATTGAAAAACGAGTCTGGCCGATGCCTTGCGGTACACTTGCGGGGCCTGACGGGGAGTGGTTCGGTAACGGCCATCACACGCATCGAGGATTATGTTGGCGAATTGGATCCCCATCGGCATTGATGGAGTGCGCGCAAGAGCCGGGGGCGTTAGCCCCCGGGTTGGTTGGGCGTAAGCCCCCGGGTTGGTTGGCGTAAGCCCCCGGGTTGGTCCACCGATTTTTATTGAATGGCGGCATTGATTCACGCGAAAAATATACGGATCAACCATTCCTGACATTCTCTGACGCAATGGGAAATAGAATGCTCTCACTCCTGTCTTCTATCTCCTGACTCCTCATCCATGCACACCTACGAATCACTCGACCTGCTCCGAAACGATTGCCGATTACTCGCCTACTCCAACGAATTTGCCATCAATGCCCTCGAAAATCGAATCAACTACGCCGTCGGACAAGGACATCGCTATCAAGCCGTTGCCAAAAATCCACACGATGACGATACCGCACAACGAGCCCAAGACATATTGGATACTTTTTGCGATGAAAATGATTGGCCCCGAAGGCAACGCGAAATCATGCGAAGACGCGATCGGGACGGTGAAGTCTTTTGCCGACTCTTCCCCTCTCGAAATAGTATCCTCCAAGTCCGATTCGTCGAGCCCGAACAAATCGCGACTCCGCCAAAATACTTCAACAAACCCCATATGAGTTTCGGAATCCAATCCGATCCCGACGACATCGAAACCGCTCTCGGATACTGGATCGACGGAACTTGGGTCAATGCCGATTCCATTCAACACCGCAAAGCCAACGTTGATAGTAATGTCAAACGCGGTTTGCCGCTTCTTGTTCCCGTACGGAAGAACCTGCGTCGGGCAGAAAAATTGCTGCGTAATATGAGTGTTGTTGCGGAGATTCAGTCGGCCATTGCATTGATTCGCAAGCATCAAACGACGGAGCGTGAAGCGGTTCGGCAATTCGTGCAGAATCAGGCAACGAAGCAGGTGGTGGATTCGGAGACGGGACAGGTTCAGACGTTTCGGCATTTTTCGCCGGGAACGATTATTGATAGCGGTGCGAATATGGAGTATGAATTTCCGGCATCGGCGATTGATGCGAGCAAGTACATCTTGGTTTTGCAGGCGGAACTGCGTGCGATTGCATCGCGGTTGGTGATGCCGGAGTTTATGTTGACGAGTGATACGTCGAATGCGAGTTATACATCGACGATGGTTTCGGAGGGACCTGCGGTGCGGATGTTTGAGAGGTTGCAGTACGAGATTATAGGGGAAGACAAGCAATTATTCAAGATGTTGTTTCGCGAGGCGGAGAATCAGGGATTGTTGCCGTCGGGAGCGTTGCATCGGATTTCTATTCATGCGATTGCACCGATGTTAGCGGCACGGGATCGTTTGAATGAGGCGCGAGCGGACGAGATATTGTATGGACTGGGCGTCATTTCGAAGGAGACGTTGGCAATGCGATATGGACTTGATCCGAGTCAGGAAGAGCGGCTGTGTGCGTGTGATCCATGAAAGATGCCGGAGTGCGATTTTGACCAATTTATGGTACAATGGCTGCCGTGCCGTTTGCATTTTGACCGCTTCCAATGCCATGTACTGCAACCTCTTCACCGCCCGGTACTGTTTGGGCGTGCTGGCTCTTTGCTTGTTGACGTACCTGATTCTCCTGCCATTCGGGCCGAAAGGAGCAACGGCGGCATTCGGTTTTTTGGGATTTCTCGGTCTGCTGCCCTTTTTTTGGTTCGGCACCTTTCGCAAAGAAAAATACGACGAACGGGACCTTTGCTTTGTGCAACGATCAATATCCCTCGGCTTAATAAATCTAGTAGCGGCACTTTATCCTACAGCCGCCATATTGCATTTCATCTACAGGATTGCATCAGGGTATGCCGGAAATTTTTCCATCCCGTCGGATATTTTTTGGCTGCCGTTGCTTGTCGGTGGATTCGTCGGCTTGTTTGTTGGTTCCGTAACGCTGCTTGTCCTTTACCATAAGGGGGAAGAAGCCGACAAGGGCCTGCAGGCTGCCTTAGGAGGCTTGCACAATGGGATGGGTAAAATCACGAATACCGTCCATCGTTTGCGTTTCGATCGTGATGAAATGACGCAAGAAGAACTTGCCAAAAGGGCGGGAGTCAGTTGTCAGACGATCATTGCGATAGAGTCCGGCAAGTACACGCCGTCGCTCGGTTTGGCATTCAAATTGGCGACGATTTTCAATTGTTCCGTTGAGGAGATTTTTTGCGTTGTGGATGAGCCGAGTCAGGATGGTTAGAGGGACGGTGCGAGCAAGAGCGAGTAAGCGCAAGAGCCGGGGGCGTAAGCCCCCGGGTTTTTCGACATATGATATTCTTTGATAGACTCACCCGGGGGCTAACGCCCCCGGCTCTTGCGCTTACTCGCTCGTGCCCCCCCCCGGCATCTTGACAAAGCGGCGCAACGTGGTACACTGTCATCGGCTAGAATGGGGGCGAATTGGGTTCGACCGGGCTAGTGAACAATAAGTTGCGTGTCGTGGTTGGTCAGCAGGCCACGTAAAAAGCAGACTACTAAATTCAAATGCCGAACCAAGATTGGCATTGGCTGCCTAATTAACGCAGCCCCGAATACATCCTGTCGCCGAAGCAGGATGATGTTCGGACGACTATTCGGACCGCATTTGCCCAAGTCGATTACTGCAAATGTTAAAAATGTTGTCGAATCGTTTCCAACAGACCATCGCCAATAAGGGCTTGCGGAAACTAAAACTCAAAGAATTGGATACACACGTAGACGCTTATTCGGAGCGGTACTGGGACGCGGGTTCAATTCCCGCCGCCTCCATTGGATGATTCGAAAAACCGTTGCCAGAGCATTTCTCGAATTGCTTTGGCTTCGTTCTCGTCATTCCGACGCAAGCCGGAATCCAGACATTGCGTGTGATGCCGGTTCCTCTGGGTTCCGGTTTTCGCCGGAATGACGGGAACTTGGACACTTGCTGCCGGGATGTTGCCGCTCTTGACAATTCTGCCCACTCCTTGCAAAATGCTCCGGTTCCGTGTAGACTGTAAATGTCCATTCGGCAACTTCTCCTTGAGTCCCGTATACCAATGCCCCCCCATGTCATTACCATCATCGGAATAGGCTTCATCTGCCTCTTCCTCTTCATCTGCCTTGCAATCTTTCTCCGCTTCTTTCCGCTTTGGATCCAATCCAAAATGGCCGGCGCCGGCGTCGGTATACTCGATCTGATCGGCATGACCTTTCGTAAAGTTAATCCCGAAGTCATCATTCGCAGCAAAATTATGTCCGTACAGGCAGGACTCGATGACAAAATTATTACCACCAAGTCCCTCGAAGCCCATTATCTGGCCGGTGGAAGCGTCTTGGCCGTCGTCAAAGCCATGATCGCCGCTAATAAAGCGAAAATTGCCGACCTCGATTACCGACTCGCAACGGCAATCGACCTGGCCGGTCGAAATGTCCTCGATGCCGTCCAAACAAGCGTTTATCCCAAAGTGATCGACTGTCCCGCAACCGCCAAAGGCCGAATCACGCTCGACGGCGTTGCAAAAAATGGGATCCAATTAAAATGCAAAGCCCGAGTCACCGTGCGGACGAATCTGAAACAGTTGATCGGCGGTGCGACCGAAGAGACGATTATTGCCCGCGTCGGCGAAGGGATCATCAGTGCGATCGGCTCGGCGGCAACGCACGGCGAAGTGCTGGAAAATCCCGATAGAATCTCCAAAGCCGTGCTGGAACGCCGGCTGGATTCGGAGACTGCATTTGAAATTGTGTCGATAGACATCGCGGACATTGATGTCGGCGAGAACATCGGGGCGAGGCTTCAGGCCGACCAAGCGGAGGCGGATACGCGGGTCGCACAGGCCCGAGCGGAGGGCCGACGGGCATTGGCCGTCGCGGCGGAGCAGGAAAACATTGCCAAAATGGAGGAGAGCCGTGCGAAAGTCGTCATTGCGGAGGCGGAGATCCCGAAAGCGATTGCCGAGTCGATTTCAAACGGCAAATTGGGCATTATGGATTATTACCGTTTGAAAAACATCCAATCGGACACGGAGATGCGGGGTTCGATTGCCCGCGGCCTGCCGGGTTCGCCCGCGAATGCGTAGATGCTGGTGGGCCTCGCCTCACCGGGGTGCTAACGCCCCCCGCTCTTGTGTGCGTGCACCCCCGCTCTTGTGGGATGACGCTCTTGTGTGCGATGGCTCTTGTGCAGTGCACGCTCCTTTGTCAGGGTGCTCTGTAGGCAGCCGCACATTTTTCGGTTTCCCAAACCGATACAGACACGACCGGCAGCCCAAAACGCTCCGCCTGGTCGTATATCAACTTCGCAAGATTCTCCGCCGTGGGCTCCGTCGGCAACGTCAAAACCAACTCGCCCTGTTCCATAAGGATCGCGGCAAGCGGGTCGCCCTCTTCCAATATCGTGCGGTGATCCAAATGCTCGTCAATCCAGTTGCCGAGCAGATTTTTTACTTCGATGAAGTCCACAACCATCCCCTGCTGGTTCAACTGGCCGTTTTGCAGGTCAATTTTGGCGGTGCCGTTATGCCCGTGCAGATTCGCACACTTCCCGGCGTGCCGCCGCAAACGATGGGCATAACAAAACGTAAACTGTCTGGAAATTGTGAACATGTCCGCAAATTTTAACGGGAATTACTCGTCATCGTCCGCATCTTCATCCTCATCCCATTCTTCGTCCTCTTCCTCATCCCATTCTTCGTCGTCTTCTTCGTCCCATTCCTCATCTTCCTCGTCCCATTCTTCGTCCCAGTCTTCTTCGTCCTCCTCGTCCCATTCTTCGTCGTCATCCTCGTCCCATTCTTCGTCATCCTCGTCCCAGTCTTCCTCTTCGTCCTCGTCTTCATCCTCTTCGTCGTCATCGGAAGCGGTCAGCACGGCGCACATCGACCGGGCACAGCAACTTCGGGAAGAAAATGGCGAAAAGTCTGAAACTCTGCTATCAATGGGGTTTCGGGTAAAATCTAGCGTCTTTGTCACAGCAAAACTCTCCTTCTAGTAAGGTGCAATTAAAAACTATCGACTTCTGGGTAAAACTTCCGAGCCGCGTTGCGCATTTTAGAAAAAGTTTCTCAAAAAAGCAAGGCCGACTCACTGCTCTTTTTCGTCAGTTTTTGACGAAGTCTTGACGCAGAGGCATAAGAAAGATACCGATTTTTGAAAATAAAACAAGCCCCCATCCGGCAGTGCGGAAAATAGGGGATTTTCGGGAAGATCGGGCGCCTGCTGGCCGCCCTGCCCGCGGGGCGCGGGGTGTGGGTGTGAAAGACGGCGGGCGGGCGACGCGGCTAGAGCGTTTCTCGAATTGGGAGGACTCATTCTCGTCATCCCGGCGCAAGCCGGGATCCAGACATTGCGTATGATGCCGATTCCTCTGGGTTCCGGCTTTCGCCGGAATGACGGTTTTTGTCCAGGGCACGGTTGAATACGCTTTTAAGTAAGATAGCGTTCGGCATCGAGAGCGGCCATACAGCCCGCGGCGGCGGCGGTGTTCGCCTGCCGATAATAGTCGTCGGCAACATCGCCCGCCGCAAATACGCCCGGGACGCTCGTGTTCGACCGAAATGCAATCGGACGGACAATATATCCCTGCTTCGTCAAATCGACTTTACCCCGTAAAAATTGCGTGTTCGGCGTGTGGCCGATCGCAACAAACATGCCCGAAACGGCAATTTCCCAATCCGGCTCGCCCACGGTACTTTGCAGCAATATGCCGGACACGCCGGATTGGTCATCGCCCAAAATCTCCTTCGGCACCGCATTCCAAACAATTTCAATTTTCGGATGCTCCATTGCCTTTTGGGAAATGATTTTCGACGCTCTGAGAGCATCGCGGCGATGAATCAGATAGACTTTCGAGGCGGTTTTCGTCAAATGGAGGGCTTCCCCGACGGCCGCATCGCCGCCGCCGACGACGGCGATCGGGACATTGCGAAACCGGGGCAATCCGCCATCGCAGACGGCACACGCACTGACTCCCCGGTTTTTGAACCGCTCTTCCGAAGGCAAGCCCAAATAGTTCGCGCTCGCCCCGGTCGCAATGATGACGGTCTTCGTTTCGTAAATCTTGCCGTCGGCGGCTGTCAATTTAAGCGGTTGTCCGGTGAAATCGGCATCGACGACATCGCTGGTGAGGACTCGCGTGCCGAAGTGGAGGGCTTGGGCTCGCATGAGTTCGACGAGTTCCGGTCCGGCAATGCAGGTTTCCTCGGGATTGCGAGGGATGAGCATTGCCCGGCGGTCGGCGGGAATGGCGGAATGGAGGTATTCGGCCAGATTTCCGGGCGGGAAGCCGGGAAAGTTTTCGACTTCGGAGGTCGTCGCGAGTTGTCCCATCGGCAGGGTGCCTTTTTCTTGGTTTTCTTGGGTAATATCGCCTTCGATGACGAGGGGATTGAGGGATGCTCGGGCTGCATAGATAGCGGCCGTCCAGGCAGCCGGTCCGCTGCCGATGATGATGACGTCGTCCATTGCGGTATTATAGCCGAAAGTCAACGCAGACGCAATCTTCCGATTGCGGCTGCGTTGCCGTATGATACAATGTCTATGGTAGAGCGGCATCCGCTCCCCTCTTCCCGCAATCGCCCCTGAATCGCCCCCGAAATCGCCATGAAAAAGTTCCGCAAACATTGGTGCTCCATCGGCTTGGCTCTGTTTCTCTTATTGCTCGCTGCCTATTACATCGGCGGACGCGCCGGGGAAATGGCAAAACCCTGGGTCTGGAACCGAAATGATCACGCTGCCGCAAAACAAAATGCCGGTTTGCTCTTTTCCGCCCATGCCGGATTTACCACATCGAATGTCAACACGATGGCCTCATCAACCAGCGCCCAAGGGGCAAATGCCCGCATTGACTTTTCCAGCGTCGTTGTTTGTGCAGACAGCGATCATCCGCTCGCTCTTGCCTGCGCGGAAAAAATTGCCGAAAAACTCAAAACAATACCGGAAATCCAGCGGATTGCCTTCGCACCACGCGGGCCAATCCTCGGCAAAGCGGAACTGTTGCCCTCGCAATTCGTTCGGGTTGATGTCGATAACTTGAGCGAGTGGTTTGCACCCAACCGCTCGCTGACGGGCGATATTCGAGTTGAGTTTGGAACCGCGGCATCACGGCAAACGGTGATGTACGGCGATGATACACACCCGCCGCTTGTCCAATTTGCGAATAATGCAACGCATAGTCTGCGTTTTACGCTCACCGGCATTTCCACGCAGTCGGCATTCTATGACAAAATCGCCAACGACATCGCCCAGCGAACGGTCAAAGCGATTGCGGCCGCAATCGAAAAATTGGGGGCTGCTTCATCGCTCCTCCCGAAGATGCCGGACGCCTTTTATCCCGTATATCGTGAGGCATCCGGCATTCCGCCGATTCCCGGGCTGGTTTCCACCACGACGCTCGTTGACGGTCGGCGATTTATGATCCCCCATTATTCGCTCGTGCAGATTGAGTCAAACTATGAAGGAACGAGCAGCGAATTTTTGACCGCCATCCAAGATTCCATGAACGAAGCCGGCTGGAATGGGAAGGCCCAGCAACATGAAGGACGTCCAGTTCGCATGCGGTTGACGAGGGGAACCGAGACGTTTTACATCTACCAGGAGCCGCACGCGTTTTTGTTGGAACGCACGGAAAAAATGAGTAATAATTCCGTTTTTGCTGCAATTCAAACGCTTTTGGACGAAAATGCTTCGCCGTCGGTGCTGTTGATGTTCGCAAATCGGCTCTATGGAAGCAGCGAAACGGTGAAAAAGTTGGCAGAGCAAATGCGGGAACGCCTTTCGGAAATGAAAACCGAGACTCCGGCGGAGCAACTTGCTTTGGTGCGGTTTTTCAATCGGGAAGAAGACAAGGAAATTGCGAAAGCAATGTTGTTCAAGGCTTGGCAGATACGGCAGTTGACGTTGAATCCGCTGTCGGACAGCAATTACACGCAACTGGCGCAAGACCTCGGCATTGAGGAAGAGATGAAAGCGTTGCCGTTGCCCTCGCCGGAACTTTGCGAAGAGTATGGCTTCATTTTTCTCACGCCGGAAAACTGCCCGATGGAACTGGAATTTGAACTCGAACAGGATATCCAATTCGTAACGCTCAACGATGAGGGATATTTGTCGATCATACACTTCATTTTTCACCGTGAAAACGGCACTTACCACTCGAAGGGTATGCAACGGATTTTTAGTAAGAGTGGTAATAGCCATATGACTTGGTCGCGGCCCGGGACACGGGAAGGGATTTCTTTCCCTGATATACCGCATGATCTTCCGCGGGGTGGTCGGGAGCGTTTTACTTTTTCGGTTGTGTTTTCGGAGGCGTTGCCGTCGCTTCGAGTACGGGCGGAGTTTCGTCGGTAGGAGCAGTCCGGCTTGGGACAAAAATTGCGGACAACAAAACAGAGCCGCAATCTTCCGATTGCGGCTGCGTTGCATTTTGATTAGAATTCACGTGCGTCCCACACGCAATGCCAAAAATATATGCAACCAACACCCCAACCCTATTCGCAGTCCGATTTTAACATCAATCCGTTGATGTTTTACTACGAAGTTACACAAGCCTGCGATCTCGTTTGCAAACACTGTCGAGCCTCCGCACAAGAACATGCCGCATCAGATGAATTGCCGACCGAACTTGCTCTGCGATTGATAGAACAAGTGGCCGCGTTTCCCCGAAAACCGCATATCGTGTTTACCGGAGGCGATCCGCTCAAACGAACCGATATTTTCACGCTCATCCGACACGCCATCGAACAAAAATTAGCCGTCGCACTCACCCCGTCGGCAACGCCCTTGGCGACCCGGGAAGCATTTTATGAAGCGAAAAATGCAGGCGTGCAGGCATTCGGCATCTCCCTCGATGGGCCGAATGCCGAAATCCACGACGCATTTCGCGGTTTTGCAGGCTCCTTCGATAAAACGACCGAAATGTTGGAAAATGCCCAATCGCTGCAAATACCGGTACAGGTCAATACTTCAATCACCCGGCGGAATGTCGATTTTGTCGACGATATGGCGGAATATCTTGCGAAATTCGGCGGAGTGGCAATGTGGTCGCTTTTTTTCCTCGTTCCGGTCGGCCGAGGTGTCGAAGAGCAACGAATCACGCCGGAGGAATACGAAACCGTCTTTGCGAAACTTTGGCAGCATGCCCAGCGGAAGCCCTTTGCGATCAAAACGACGGAGGCTCCGCATTATCGGCGATATGTGTTGCGGCAGGGGGGCGATCCGTTGAAAGTGCCGCACTTAACGGCATCGCAAGGCACGGCATCGCAAGGCGACGCTCGGGGAGCGAACATTCGCCATCGTGCTCCGTTGGGCATTACGGATGGTCGGGGAATTATGTTTGCCTCGCATAATGGAGCGATTTATCCGGCGGGATTTTTGCCGTTGGAATGTGGTCGATTTCCGCGGGATTCGGTTATTGATGTGTATCAAAAGCATCCGACGTTTCGGGCATTGCAAAATCCCGACAATTACGGGGGGATTTGTGGTCATTGCGAGTATCGGTATGTCTGTGGTGGCAGTCGTGCGCGTGCTTTTGCGGTAACGGGCGATCCATTGGCTGCCGAACCGGATTGTTGTTATTTGGTTGGCCAAGATCCGATTTGGCACGCCGGGCCGTGATTGCGGTCCGGCTTGCGCCGGGATAGCAAAAGCAGTCCAGGCCCATTGTGAACACGCCCTAATGCAGCAACGGCTTCGCATTGCCAATTATATTGCATCATCTTCTTGTACAGGGACTTACGGCAAACCACAAGACTATGGAAAATGGGCGAATGTCTAGAGATGTCCAGCGAATCGGCGGGAAGATTTCATAAGATTAATGTCTGTCGATAACCTTATGCACACCGCCTTCGCAGGGCGTTGATTGGATGGCCGCATTTGTCAAAACCTTCCAATTGCCATTCATCGCTTATGGCTTGTGTTTCATACTGGCCATCGTAAGAAGTTAGACATTCGGCAGCATAATAATCAATGGTGTGATAGGGCCCTCTGCTACGACAATGTCAAGGACAATCCCCAATCGCATAGTCATTGAAGTAGTCCCCATCACATGGATGTGCAAACGATATTCCGGTGCTAATATCGCCCTTGTGCTCATATGTGCGTTGGCTAATATCGAAGTCAAATCCTGCCGAATGAGCATGATGCTGTCTCTTGGGAATGGGAAAACCGGTGCTTCATAATCGCTTTCCGGGTCGCGTTCCCAGTACAATTTTTTGATGTAGAGGTTGCAATCCTCTTCCGTTTGCGAGAACATGTATACCCGATTCGTACATTTGTACGAATTGTTGACGGCATGCAAAACGTTGGTGATTGCTAATCCTTCGGGTGAAATAATCATGGCTCTCGAGTGACGGTAAAGGTGAAAAAGGGAAACATTC
>Ga0099364_10000587_pt1 | contig 62395 bp, 54 predicted proteins | sample TergutTh196P3_FD_73070 | JGI IMG/M metagenome (GOLD analysis project Ga0099364, IMG submission 73070) | Microcerotermes parvus P3 segment gut microbial communities from Pointe-Noire, Republic of the Congo - Th196 P3 | ecosystem: Host-associated > Arthropoda: Insects > Digestive system > Gut ... | reverse complement strand
ATTGCTTCGGGGGGAGTTTAAAATGAGGGACCTCGCAACGACGGGGTGGGGGAATAGTGACACGGAGATTGCTTCGGGGGGAGTTTAAAATGAGGGACCTCGCAACGACGGGGAGGGGGGATAGCAAGAAGGGACAGCAACGACGATATAAGTGACACGGAGATTGCTTCGTGAGAATAGCAAGAAGGAACCTCGCAACATAGAAAAATCTGCGTTATCTATCTCAATATAAAACAAATAAAAATAAATAATCATGGATTATAAAAATACTGCATATCTAATTTTCAAAATGAATTAAATACACTAATATACCTTCTCTCATTGTAGTTCTGAAATTTTTATTATTAACGATTTTTGATGAAATACATTTATAAAACACACTTGACAAAAAACTCTATATTTATTTTTTTGTTTTCTGGTTCAAATTTTAATTAAAAATTTTGGAGTAATAATGAGAAGAACGAATATAAAATTATGGAAAGGGTTTGACTATTTATCTCAAAAAGAATCTTTTTTTGAAGTCATTCCTTGTGGTTTCCCTACTGATGATGAGGAAATCGAATGTTTAACAAATCTATTGTATCAGACAAATGAAAGTATGAAAAATAAAGATATTCCTCAGTGTCCTACCTCAGCAAGAATGAAGAAAGAAATAGATGGAAATGTTTATTTAATTGTAAACAATGGTTTCCATAAGTTTTCATTAACAAATAAAACTATGATAAATACATTATCAGTCGATAATGAATTAATCCATACTTCCAATGATATAGATAAAGCATGGTTAATAGATAATTTTAGTATAGATAATGAATGATGAAAAGTTTAGTGAAATGTGTAATCCAATTTAAAGCAAAATGACAATTCAAAAAAATAAAAAAGTCTTTAATTCTGATTTGCCATTGTTATTTAATACTGAAATAGTTGTAGACAAGTTGAATGGTTATCTTTTTTCAGAGGAGAGTTTTTATGTGATTGATGATTTTTTTTTGCCTTTGTTTGATACAACATCAAAAGATATTAAACACGGTATCGAAAATAAATTTTTTATTACAGCTTTAGAATCAAACAAAACTTTTTCGACTGTTCAAAAAATTCTTGATAAAATGTTTTCTTTAAATATCCACAGAAATACTAAAATCGTTGCTATTGGCGGTGGCTTAACATTAGACATTGCTGCTTTTTGTGCTTCCATATATAAAAGAGGATGTGAATTGTGGTTTATACCTACTACAATTATAGCTATGATAGACGCTTCAATAGGAGGAAAAACAGGAGTAAACATCGATTCAGAAAATATAGGCTATAGAAAAGAAAAAAATGATTTTCAAAATAATATTGAGAATAAAAATAAATGCTTAAAACTAAAAAATCAGATCGGAACATTCTATCCAGCTAATAAAGTTATTCTGGACTTTAGTTTATTGAAAACATTACCAGAAAATGAAATCAAAAATGGTTATGCAGAATTAATAAAAATGATGATTATCGCTGAGAGAAATTTTTTTAATCATGAATTTGGGTTTATCAAAGAAAATCTATCAGATTTTATAATCAAAGCAATGAAATACAAATTATCTATATGCTCAAAAGACCTAAGTGATAAAGGACAAAGACAATACTTGAATCTAGGGCATACTTATGCACATTTATTTGAGACTATAAGCGATTTTAGAATTTCTCACGGAAATGCTGTCGCAAAGGGTTTAAAACTTGCTTTAAATTTCAGCCTGACAAAAGGATTGTTATCCTTTGAAAATTATAATTTATTTTTATCTTTTTTAGACGAATTTTGCAATGATATTCAATTTTCTGAAATAGAAATAGAAAATATTAAAAATAAGGGTGAAATTATATTAATATCAGATAAAAAGGCTGATATTAAACTAAAATTAGTTTTAGTAAATAATATATCTGTAGAATTTTACTCTGTTGAAAACATTCAAGAAATAATTAATTTTATTATTAAGAATGTTTAAATTAAATTGTTTGTGTAAAAGTTGAAATATGAATAAATTATGTGTTTTTTTTTTATTAATATCTACATTTGATTTATTAATAGCAAATAAATTAAATGAAAATATGTTAAATTCTAATTTACAATTTTCATACCATTTTAATCAAAATAATGCTCTTATTAACGAGAGAGACGCTTCTGATTTAGATTTTTCAAAATCTAAGTTTTATATCATCGCAGGCACTTTATTTATCAGTTCATGGTTTTTTGACCAAGAGATTAGGGATTTTACACAAAGGGAAATTTATGGAGGGGATAATTTTTTTACTCAAATTTTGCATGGGGTAGGTGATAGAAATAATGTTTTTTATGGTGCTTTAGTCGTTTATAGTGCGAACACTATAATTCAAAATAATTATATGCATGAAACATTGATGTTATCTTTACAATCGCTCATAATGACGCAGGGAGTAACTGAAGGTTTTAAAAAAACTTTTAAAAGAGCTAGACCAAGACATAGTCCCACAGATCCTTTTGATTTTTGGGATAAGGGTGAATCTTTTTTTTCAGGACATTCATCTGGAGCATGGTCTTATCTAACTGTGGTAGCAGAAAGACATCCAGAATTAAAATGGCTTGCTTATGGTTTTGCCAGTTGCGTATCAATGTCTAGAATTTACGAAGATGCTCACTGGGCTTCAGATGTGATACTTGGAGCAATTGTGGGATATGGAATTGGTCACCTAACTCTTCGTATGAACATTAAATACACTACAAACTTTAATATATTACCCTACATTGATGAAGATGGAGGAAAATATGTCTTAGTTCAATGGGGGTTTTAAAAAAAAGAGTTAACATAAAAACTTTTGAAAATGATTTGACTAAAAAACTTATTCAAAAATAATGGTTCATGATATAGAGATCTCAAATAAATCTGATAATAATTTTTTTATGTAACTGTTTAAAAAATTATATTTTTACTTTTGTGACTATCTATATAAGATTAAAATTTACAAGGAGTTTATATAAATGACGGATGAAAAGACGAAATTGATTCACATCGAAGTTGAAGAAGAATTGAAAAAATCCTATTTAGAGTATTCAATGAGTGTCATCGTAGCGAGGGCTTTGCCGGATGCACGAGACGGTCTGAAACCTTCACAAAGAAGGATTTTGTACGCGATGCACGAGTTGAACCTTACACCTGGTTCCCATTTTAGAAAATGTGCAAAAATTGCCGGTGACACTTCTGGAAATTACCATCCTCACGGAGAACAAGTTGTTTATCCTACACTTGTGAGAATGGCTCAACCTTGGGCTTTGAGATATTTATTAGTAGACGGGCAAGGAAATTTTGGCTCTATTGATGGTGACCCACCAGCTGCTATGCGATATACAGAAGCTAGACTTCACAAGGCATCTGTAGATTTAATGGATGATCTCGACAAGGAAACTGTTGACTATAAAGCTAATTATGATGACACGCGTAAGGAACCTGAAGTATTTCCCTCAAAGTTTCCTAATATGCTTGTCAATGGTGCTACTGGAATTGCTGTAGGGATGGCTACCAACATGCCACCACACAATGTCGGAGAGATCTGTGATGCTATTATTGCTTTAATCAAAAATCCAGATCTTCTACCTACTCAACTTGCTGATTATATTCAAGGACCTGATTTTCCTACTGGTGGTTACATCATTGGCACGAACGGTATCCTTGACTATTTTAAAACAGGAAGAGGGAGAATTAGAGTCCGAGCTAAAGCAGAAATTGAAGAAAAAAAAGATGGCGGAGAACAAATAGTGATTTCCGAGATACCATATCAACTATCAAAAAATCTTTTGATAGAAAGGATGGTTGAGCTAGTAAAAGATAAACGCGTTGAGGGGATTGCAGACATAAGAGATGAATCTGGAAGACAGGGTATGAGACTACTTGTAATAGTCAAAAAGACAGCAGATGCAAAAGTAGTTTTGAACAATCTTTATAAATATTCTCAGCTTCAAGGAACTTTTGGGGTTATTAATCTCGCTTTGATCAATGGAGTTCCAAAAATAATGAATATCAAAGAACTTTGTATCGAATTTATCAATTATAGGCACGATATAATTGTTCGTAGGACTATCTATTTACTTAGAAATGCAGAAGAAAGACTACATATTTTAGAAGGCTATCGAATAGCTTTAGACAATATAGATGCTGTCATTGAGACTATCAGAAAATCACAATCGACTGCTGAAGCAAATGTTTCTTTGCAAGAAAAATTTGGGTTATCTGAATTGCAGGCTAAAGCAATCCTTGATATGCGGTTAGCAAGACTTACTGGTCTTGAAAGAGAAAAGATTGAGAATGAATACAATGAAATTCTTAAAACTGTGGCTGATTTAAAATCTTTACTAGAAAACAGAGATTTACGAATGGAACTCATCATAAAAGAGACTAAAGAAATAAAAGCAAAATTTAAAGACACTAGAAGAACTCAGATTATGCTGGAAACTAGTGGGGATATTAACGAACTTGACCTCATACCCAACGAAACAGTTGTAGTAATGATTTCTCATGAAGGATACATAAAAAGACTTCCTGTTATTACCTACAGAACACAATCAAGAGGGGGGAGAGGTGCTTCAGGTTCAAATCTAAAGGATGAAGACTTTATACAAGACATTTTTGTTGCCTCAAATCACGACTTTATTCTTTTCTTTACGAATTTTGGAAGATGTTATTGGCTTAGGGTTCATGAAATTCCAGAAGCAGGAAGAACTGCCCGCGGAAAAGCATTGGTGAATTTTATAGAACTGGAAAAAGAAGAAAAAGTAAAAGCAATGCTAACTACATCCGGATTTAACCACAATCAAAGTATTTTGATGGTTACAAAAAATGGAGTCTTGAAAAAAACAGAATTGATGGCTTTCAGAAGACCGAGAGCTGCCGGTATAAAGGCTATAAAACTACTTGAGGGTGATGAGCTAGTCCATGCAAAAATAACAGATGGTGAAAATGATATTATACTCGCCTCATCATCTGGTATGGCACTTAGATTTAATGAAACTCAAGTTCGAAATACAGGAAGAGGTTCCATTGGTGTTAAAGGTATGTCGCTTCGTGAAAATGACTTTATTATTGCTATGGTGGTTGTAAAAAGAGGTGGAACTATACTTGCCATTACAGAAAACGGTTTTGGAAAAAGAACTGCGGTTGAAGATTATACTGCTAAACTCAGCAGGCGCGGCAGAGGTGTCATAACCATCAAAAATTCTGCTAGAAATGGTAAGCTCGTTTCTGTAATGGAAGTAATTGATTCAGATGATTTGATGATAGTAACCAAAAATGGAATAGTTATCAGGCAAAGTGTTGCATCTTTAAGAGTCCTGAGTAGAGTTACCCAAGGGGTAAAACTGATTAATCTACTGCCTGAAGATTCTGTTCATGATATATCCTGCATTCCAAACGAAGATGAAGTTTTAAGTGATGAGGCTATAGAAGCAATAGAAAATAGGAGCTACTCAAATGAGGAAATTGCTGAATTACAAGAAGAAAATGATGAATAGTTCGTTATGTAATTTTTGAATCAAATTTTATGAATAGTGATTTTGATGTGATTGTTGTTGGGGCTGGGCATGCTGGGATTGAGGCTGCTTTAGCGAGTGCAAGGATGGGAGCAAAAACTGCATTATTTGTAATAAAAATGGAGTTTATTGGCTTGATGTCATGCAATCCAACCCTTGGAGGTCCAGCAAAAGGTCATTTAGCTAGAGAGATTGACGCTGTCGGTGGTGAAATTGGTGTCGCTGGCGATATCACGGGGATACATTTTCGAATGCTAAATAAAAAGAAAGGACCTGCTGTTTGGGCTCCAAGAACTCAAAATGATAGAAATGCTTATTCTCGATATATGAGAGAAGTAGTGGAAAATGAAAATAATCTATCAATTATAGAATCACAAATAACAGGGTTAAAAATCAAAAATTACAAATCAAATAACGCTATATCCCAAACAGATATAGCAGAACATGAAGTTTATGGAGTGGTCAGTATTTTAGGTAAGGAATATAATGCTCGAAAAGTGGTTTTAGCAAATGGCACTTTTTTGAATGGAACTATCTTTGTTGGCGATAAGAAATTCTCTGGAGGTAGGTCGGGTGAGCCTGCTGATGATTATTTATCAAAAAATTTATTATCATTGGGTTTTAAATTGAGGAGATTTAAGACAGGAACACCTCCTCGAGTGGATATAGAAACGGTTGATTTCAATTATTTAGAAACTCAACCCGGTGACGAAAATCCTATTGGTTTTTCTCATTTTAGAGACATTATCCTAACAAACAAAGTTAATTGTTATATTACCCACACAAATGCAAAAACACATGATTTGATCCGTGAAAATCTTTCTAAATCAGCTCTGTATGGAGGGCTTATATTAGGAACTGGTGCAAGATATTGTCCATCTATAGAGGATAAAATTACGAAGTTTTCAGATAAAGAACAACATCATGTTTTTCTTGAACCTGAGGGATTAAATACAAAAGAAGCTTATGTAAATGGATTGTCAAATAGTTTGCCTGCCGATGTGCAAGACCAAATGATTGCTTCAATTCCTGCACTTCAAAAAGCAAAAATAATGAGATATGGATATGCTATTGAATATGATTGTATATATCCAGAAGAACTTTATTCAACTTTGGAGTGTAAAAAAATTAAAGGATTGTATTTTGCCGGACAAATTAATGGAACTTCTGGATATGAAGAGGCAGCCGCTCAGGGATTAGTAGCTGGTATAAACTCTGTCCTATCTTTAGAGAAAAATAATTTATCAACTGAGATTGATATACCTCATACTATTTTTAACAGAGCAACTTCATACATAGGAGTTTTGATTGACGATTTAGTGACTCGTGGAACAGATGAACCCTATAGGCTGTTTACTTCGAGAGCCGAGTATAGGTTGTATTTAAGACAAGAAAATGCAGATGAAAGATTGATGCCTTGGGGATACAAACTTGGATTGATTCCCGCTGATAGATGGCAAAAGTTTTTGAAACAACAAGAGATAATAGAAAGGGAGATTGCTAAACTAAAAACGCAATCAACATTGATTTCACAAGAGTCTATATCCTTTCTTTCAGAACCTCAAAAACTTATCAATTTACTTAAAAGACCAGAGATTGAATACAACGATTTATTAAGATTTGGGTATCAAATACCAGATGATGTAAACCAAGAGATTACAAATAAAATCAATATTATTGTTAAATATGAGGGATATTTAAAACGGCAAGAGGAAGAAGTGAGCCGTTTTTCAAGTATTGAAAAAATAAAAATCCCTGAAAATATTGATTTTCTCGATTTAAACGGAGTGTCCACTGAGGCTAGAGAAAAATTAAATAAAATCAAACCTCAATCAATTGGACAAGCATCAAGAATATCAGGAGTTAATTTTTCTGATATACAAGCCTTGATGATACATACAAAGAAATTGGAGCAAAAATGAATTTATCACAAAATGCAAAAACAGTATTGGAAAAGAGATACTATAAAAAGGATGCTGAAGGAAATGTCCTTGAAGATTGGGAGGGAATGATCAGCAGGGTGGCAAAAAATATATCCACAAATTGCCCTGAAAACTACCAGAAATTTTATGATTTACTAGACTCTGGCGCGTTTCTACCCAATTCCCCTACTTTGATGAATGCTGGAAACGATTTACAACAATTGTCTGCATGTTTTGTTTTACCTGTTTTGGACAGCATGGACAGCATTTTTACATCAATTAAAAATGCTGCCTTGATTCATAAAAGTGGAGGTGGAACTGGTTTTAGTTTTTCAAGGTTAAGAGAAGCAAATTCAAGAGTTAAGACAACAAGCGGTGTTAGTAGTGGACCAATGAGCTTTTTAAAAGTGTTCAATGCTGCTACTGACGCTGTAAAACAAGGCGGAACTAGACGTGGAGCTAATATGGGCATACTCAGCATCACACACCCACAAATTCTGGAATTTATTCAATGCAAAGAGAATACAAATGATTTAACTAATTTTAATCTAAGTGTAGGTATTACTGAAAATTTCATGGAAGCTGTGTTACGAAATGAAGAGTATGAGTTAATATCTCCTCACAAAAAAGAAATCCACTCTAAAATCAGCGCTAAAGAAGTTTTTGCTCTCATAGTTGAGATGGCTTATAAAAATGGAGAACCCGGTGTGATTTTTTTAGATAGGATCAACGAACACAATCCTACTCCACAACTTGGACAGATAGAAAGCACTAATCCCTGTGGTGAACAACCACTTTTGCCTAATGAGGCTTGTAATCTTGGGTCTATAAACCTTTTAAATGTATTTAAAGAAGAAGTGTTAAATCCAGATGATTCTAAAGACATGATTGATTGGGATCTTTTGAAAAGTATTGTTCGTGATAGTATTGATTTTCTCGACTGTGTTATTGATCAATCAGAGTTTCCTTTGCCAGAAATCAAAGAAATGGTCATAGCAAATAGAAAAATTGGACTTGGCATTATGGGTTGGGCAGAATTACTCTACAAACTTAAAATACCTTATAACAGTATTCAAGCTATAGATTTAGCTGAAGAACTGATGGAATTTATCGATTATTTTGGTAAAGAAAGGTCAATGGAACTTGCTATGGAAAAAGGTTCTTTTCCAAATTTTAAAGATAGTATATATGAAAAAGGAACTCTAAAAAGAGAAAAAAAGAAACTTGATTGGAATAATCTCATCAAGAAAATCCAAAAAAATGGCATTCGTAACGCTACTATCACTACTATAGCTCCAACTGGAACAATTTCAATGATTTGTAACACTTCTAGTGGGATAGAACCACAGTTTTCACTTGTTTATATTAAACAAGTCATGGACGGAGAAAAATTACTTTATGTGAATGAAGTCTTTGAAAATGCCATCTCAGATTTGGGATTACAAAATGAAATACATAGCGATAATCGAGCATCAAAAAACAAAAAACAAGAAGTCATGGAAAAGATTGTTGAAGAAGGTGGATTAAAAAATATTGATGAAATTCCAGAAGAAATTAAAAATATTTTTGTCACTTCTCACGATATTAAACCCGAATGGCATATACAAATGCAAGCTGCTTTTCAAAAATATACCGATAATGCCGTTTCCAAGACTATAAATTTCCCCAATAATGCTACAAAAGAAGACATTCAACTTGCTTTTGAAATGGCTTATAATTTAAAATGTAAAGGTGTAACTGTTTATAGAGATGGCTCAAGAGAACATCAAGTTTTGCATGTTGGCTCCAAAACAAATGAAGAGAAAAAAAATGCAAACATAGAAAAGGTTGCTCCTAGAGAAAGACCAGAAGTTACTGCAGGTATAACGAGACGGATAGAAACAGGATGTGGACATTTATATGTGACTATTAATAGTGATATTAATGGACCATGTGAGATTTTTATACAGATGGGAAAAGTTGGTGGATGTCCTTCTGCACAGTTGGAAGCAATTGGTAGGCTTGCCTCTATGGCTTTGAGAGCAAATGTCGAACCAACTGCTATTATCAGACAATTAAAAGGGATTAGATGTCCTAGTCCGATGTGGAATAGAGGACAAATGATTTCTTCTTGTGCTGATGCCATAGCTAAATCTCTTGAAACATTTATGATTGTTAAAGAAAAAGGGATGATAAACGGTTCAATTGATATTTCAAAGATTTCCAGCTCAAAACAACCAATTAAAGCCTCACATCAAACCTGTCCTGATTGTGAATGCCCAATTGAACATTCTGAAGGTTGTATGAAATGCAACAATTGTGGCTGGTCTAAGTGTTGATTAAAATCATTTTGGTGGTTGTTAGTATTTGAATAATAAATAAGATTTAAAATTTTAAAGACTAACAACCAACCTATAAAAAATTATGAAAATAACAGATTATATCAAAAATGGAAAAAAGTTTTTTTCTTTGGAGGTGTCACCACCGACAAAAAACAAATCAATAACTCCTTTATTTAAGACTATTGAAAGGTTTTTACCCTATAAGCCTGCTTATATTAGTATCACTTATCACCCTTTGAAAATCACTCAAATAAAAATTGATACTATTCTTACAAATTATTTCCAAAAAAAGCATTGTCATCCTTTAGGAATTTGTGCTGCCATTAAGTATAAATACAACATTGAAGTAATGCCTCATTTTGTTTGTGCTGGTATGACTAAAGTTCAGGTCGAAGAAGCATTGCTCGATTTTTCATTTCTCGAATTTGAAAACATTTTTGCTCTAAGAGGCGATCCAGCAATAGCTAATGAACAATTTCAACCGATAGATGGTGGATATTATTTTGCAAACGAATTAGTTTTGCAATTGAAAGCCATGAAACAGTCTCTTTTTTTGAATCTATCAGAAGGTTTTCAACCTGTTGATTTTTGCGTAGGTGTTGCCGGTTATCCAGAAAAACATCGTGATGCTTTGGATATTGAAGATGATATAAAAAATTTGCTTAGAAAAGTTAGATCTGGTGCTGATTTTATCATCACTCAAATGTGTTTCGATGCTGATGTCTTAATTCAATGGGTGAAAAAAATACGATCTTATGGTATTGATGTCCCTGTCATACCGGGTATTAAACCGTTAACATCAATTAATCAACTCGAAACATTGAAATATGAATATAAAATAAACATTCCTGAAACTCTTGAAAAAAAACTCAGATCTTATTCCGATAAAAAATCAGTTTATCAATATGGTATTGAACATTGTATCGATTTAAGTATGAATCTGCTTAATTCCGGTTTTTCAGGTATCCATTATTTTACAATGGGAAATGGAAATGATATTGAAGATGTTGTAAAAAAAATAACATTATAAATAATAATGAAATATTTGTTAAGAGATTAAATTAATATAGAAAAATGTCTTATTTTGGAGACATCATTTTGGTATCTTGAAATAGTACTTGACAAAATCAATCTCTTTAAAAATCTTGAACTATTGTTATATTATGAAAGGAATGAAAAATGAAAAAATTTATTAAATATATATATTTTTATTCGATAGTGTTCTTAGTTTGTTTTACGACTTGTGCAGTGACTCCTAAAGTGATCATTGACCAAGACAAGCTCTCACTCTTAGAAAATGAATTATCTAGATGGGAGACATTTCGGATTACAGGAATGACAGAGCTTCAATATCAGGCTTTTTCTATTCGAGGGCAGGCGATACTTTCAAAGGCAAGCGATAAATTCAGATTTGATGTTTTAAATCAAGGCATTTTAGGACTAGGTGGTGGGGTGTTATTTGCTTTTTATATTGATAAAGACCAAGCTCAGACAAGGATGTTTGGAAGTTCAGAAATAGAAACTCATATATTTAATGCTGGAAGTTCAAGCTCAGAGAGGCGTTCAACAAACAATTCAATACTGTCTCAGCTTTCGAATATAACAGAGTTTTTTTCTGATAACATATTTACTGTTCTACATAATCAAAGGGAGATAATTTTAGATACACATCAAGCTGAAATAGATGGTTTTACGATTGTTTTCACGCCTGAGATGAAATTAAGCGATATACATAATCAAAATCAAAATCTGCGAATTGCTTTTGTTTATGATAGGCAAAATAATCTCTCTGAACTGAGAATAAACACCCCATATACGCGAAATTTTATCATCCATATTGATAGAATAGAGCATGAAAACATAGTAGTAAATCCTTTGCGATAAGGAATAATGAAATAAAGATGTATGTAAAAAAAATATCTTTTAGGAGTATCCATTGATAGCCCGATATAGTCGTCCAGAAATGATGCAAGTTTGGACATCTGAAAGTAAATATCAAAGCTGGCTCGAAGTTGAATTAGCTGTTTGTAAGGCAATGAATAAAATCGGTTTGATTCCGGATGCTGATCTGCAAAATATTCTTACTAAAGCTCAATTTGATACAGAAAAAATTGATGAGATTGAATCAAATACAAAGCACGATGTAATAGCCTTTTTAACAAATGTGGCTGAATTTGTAGGAGAATCTTCGCGTTGGTTACATTTTGGGATGACTTCATCAGATATGCTTGATACTGCCTTAGCTCTACAATGCAGAAAAGCGGGTGTTTTAATTCTACAAAGTTTGAAAGAACTTTGTAACTCGCTAAAAAAAAGAGCCATAGAATTTAAAGATACACTTTGTATTGGCAGATCACATGGAATCCATGCTGAACCAACATCATTCGGATTGAAATTCGTTTTATGGTATGATGAAATGAATAGGAATATTGAGAGAATAGAACAAGCGATTGAAAGAATCTCAGTAGGGAAAATTTCTGGAGCAGTAGGAAATTTTGCTCATATCAGTCCAGAAGTCGAGATTTTGACTTGTGAATATCTGGGACTGAAACCTTCTAAAATCTCTACTCAAATTATTCAAAGAGACACCCATGCAGAGTTTTTGACCACAATCGCTTTAATAGGCACAACAATTGACAAAATTGCCATAGAAATTAGACATTTACAAAGAACTGAAGTCCGTGAAGTTGAAGAAAACTTTTCAAAAGGGCAAAAAGGATCTTCTGCAATGCCTCATAAGAAAAATCCAATAACTAGTGAACAATTAAGCGGACTGGCAAGGATTTTGAGAGCAAATGCACAAACAGCAATGGAAAATAATGTTCTATGGCACGAAAGGGACATTAGTCATTCTTCTGTCGAAAGAATTATATTACCAGATTCCACGATATTATTGCACTATATGCTCTATAAATTGAAATTACTCATCGAAAATTTGGTAGTTTATCCAGAAAACATAAAAAAGAATTTAGATATAACCAATGGGTTAGTGTTTTCACAGGTTTTATTGTTAAAAATAACAGAATGTTGCCCTATTTCATCTGAAAAAAAGGGTGAAAAAAATCTCAATCCCAGAGAATATGCTTATACAAAGATTCAAAATCATGCTCTGGAGTGTTGGAAGCACAAAATTCCGTTTAAATCTTTGATTGAAAACGATGAAGAGCTAATGAATTTAATATGTAAAGATGAGTTAGATGCTATCTTTTCTTATGATAGATATTTACAAAATGTTGATTTTATTTATAAAAGAGTTGGGATTTTTTAAAACGCTTTTTTTAGGATAGTATGGAAGAATTTATACCGATAGACATGTTGATAAGAGCTAACAGAGTTAAATACAAATATTTAGCCTTTCCAGCTCTAGTGATAATTATAAATTTTATTTTTTCCATAACATTTCCGGCATTATACACCCAATACGGGTCATTTATGGCTCTCGGAGCTTATTTCTTCATTTTGTATGTCTTTCGTTTTAATAAGGAATTTCAAAAATTTGAAGAAGATGTGGTGATTGCGCCAATGAACGGAAAAATAATTAAAATAACAGAAGTTGAAGAAGGGCATCTAATAACAATAAAAAAACCTTTTTTTGATTCCTGTGAGTTTGTAACTTGCACAAAACATGATATACCTAACACCTCAATACAGGATATAAAAAACAAGGATATTTCACATGTTTGTTGGAAAATAAATTGTGCGACTGCACATATATTTATTAATAATATAGTGAATTATCAAGCTACATTGATAGGTTTAGTGCCGGGTAATGCTGTCTGTGAGGTTTTTATTCCCAAAAGATACAATCTTGAAGTAGCTGAAGGTGGTATAATAGAGGCTGGATACTCTGAAATTGGTGTTTTGAATGAAAATTATGGACATGATTAATTTAATTTGTGGGGTAAGATATTGAGTAATAAACTTAAATTAATAATAAGAAGAAGAGCTGGATTGCTCACTCCAAAGAAAAAAAAAGATTTGATATTAGACAAGAGAATAGCTTATCTAATACCAAATATTTTCACAGCAGCGAGCGTGATTTGTGCTTTAGTAGCTTTAAATCAAGCAGCTGGAGGCTATTTTTTTCAAGCAGCTTGGTTGGTTACTATGTCGTTAATATTGGATGGTTTTGATGGTAGAATGGCACGGGTGTTAAATGCAACTAGCAAGATAGGGGCGCAAGCGGACTCGTTGGCTGATTTTGTAGCATTCGGAGTAGTACCTGGGTTTATAGCTTGGCAAGTTAGTTTGAAACATTTTGGTTTTTTAGGTTTTGCAGTTTTTATTATCTATGTATTATGTGGCGGTTATCGGCTTGCGAGATTCAATGTAATGACTACCTCTCATACTACAAAGGCTGATTTTATGGGATTACCTATACCAATGGCTGCCGCTGCGGTATGTTCATTTATCTTGTTCAAAGAGATGGTTTTATTTAATGTGAGCTGGTTTTCTGACAGCATGAACACCTCATTACAGTTTGCCTTAGTGTTAATCATGGCATTAATGAGCTTTTTGATGGTATCCAAGATTCCCTATATTGCTGTCAATAAGAAGAAAAAAACAAAAAAATATCTTTCTCTCGCAGTTGCTTTTTTTACAGCCTTTGCAGTATTAGCAATCAGATTTACCGTTTGGGTTTATTTTATAGGAGCCTGGCTCTACATATTATATGGGTTATATAATATGACCAAAATTCAAATATATAGACACCAAGAAAGACTAATTTACAAAAAAATAAGGAAGGTGCCAAAAATATGATTAAAACAAGAGTTTTTGTCAGTTTAAAAACAAGTGTTTTCGACCCAAGCAGCAGTGTGATTAAAAACACTATGCAAAAATTAGGGTATAATTCTGTAATGGACATTAAAGAAAATAAGTATTATGAGCTTGTTTTCGATGAAAATGACCCAGAGATTGTGAAATCTTTGACTAAAGAATTGGGAGAAAAGCTTCTTGTCAATCCTAATACTGAAAATTTTAGATTTGAGATTATAGAAAGCAGTTAATATATTATGGAGGAAAAAGATGAAAAAAATTGTTTATAATATCATCACTTTTCCCGGTTCAAACTGCGACCGTGATATAAAATGGGTGGCAGAACTTCATGGAGCTGAATGCGAATTTGTTTGGCATAAAGACTTTGAGCTAAAAAATCCAGATGTAGTTGTCATACCAGGTGGTTTTTCTTATGGAGATTATTTACGATGTGGAGCATTAGCAAACTATTCAAATATCATGTCAGCAATAATTAAGTTTGCAGATGAAGGGGGGTTGATAATTGGCATTTGTAATGGTTTTCAAATTTTAACAGAGGCAAATCTATTACCCGGAACATTATTAAAAAATAAGTCTATGAGATTTATTTGCCAACATCATTATATCAAAGTAGAAAACAATACCACTCCTTTTACCTGCGAATATCAAAAAAACGAAGTGATTGATATTCCGATAGCTCACAAAGATGGATTCTATTTCATAGATGACAAAGGATTAAATGACCTTATAGAAAATAGGCAAATTATTTTTAGATATTCAGATTCTTCTGGTAATATTTTCGATGATTTTAACCCCAATGGCTCGGTTTTAAATATCGCCGGTATAGTAAATAAAAAAGGAAATATTCTCGGAATGATGCCCCATCCTGAAAGAGCAGCTGACGATGTATTACCATCTACAAAAGGTAGATTTGTCTTTGAGTCGATAAATAAATGGATAAAGGAGCGAAAATAATATAATATTAAAAGATTGATGTTAATCAAATTAATAAAAGCAGTCGAAATAATATTTAATCTTGCATTCCCAGCTGTATGTTATAACTGCAATCGTCGAATTTCTATACAAAAAGAATGTTTATGTCACAATTGTCTTACCTATCTTGAAAGAAAAAAAGGTTTATTAAAAGGTGAGGATGAGCTAGGAGAAAGATATTTTTACAAGGTCGCTAGTTTGTATGACTATGGACATATATCAAGAGAGTTAATTCATATCTATAAATATAAATCAATCAAAAAAATAGGATATTTTTTAGCAAATAAAGCAATTGAAGTATTAAAATCTGAATATCTTGAATTTATAAATGTTGATGGTATTCTCGCAGTTCCTATGCACAAGAAAAGGTATCAAGAAAGACATTTAGACCAAGCACGCTTACTTACATCAATAATTTCAAAATCATTAAAGATTAAAGATTTATCCTCAATGATAGTAAAGAATACTAACTCTCCCAAACAAGCATTACTCGATTTTGAAGCAAGACTTAAAAATCCTATAAATTCATTTAAAATAAAAAATGAAAAGGTTTTCAAAGACAAGACATTATTAGTTATTGATGATATTTTTACTACCGGAGCTACTGCCAATGCCTTGTGTAAAGAATTGATAACTTATGGAGCTAAAAGGATTTATGTATTTGTAATAGCAGCCGGTAGTGTAGGGCAAAATTATAAATTAAGAAAAATACGTCCATAAATCTCTTTTTTAGTTTTGGAATCAAGGATAGTCTCTTAATGCATACCCAAAGCTCGATAATCAACAATTATTCGCAACTCCTCCAGCAAAAGGATTTTTCTTTACCACTTTTTTAACTTCATGCGGTACCGAACACAAAAATATTAAAGGTTTATCACCAATATTGACAAAATTGTGTTTCATGTTAGGGTCAACATAAATTACATCCCAAGGGTTCATTTGAGATTTTCCATTTTCAGTAACTAGCTCACCTAAACCATCCAGAACAAAAATCAGATGTTCAAAATCATGAATATGATATGGAGTATGACCTCCAACTTCAATTTCGAACATTCTTTTAGCAAAATGAGGCGCTCCATCTCTCTCACCAATGAGCCATCTTATCTTAGCACCTTTTGCACCATCCACGCTAACATCTTCAAGTGGGACTTCTTTAAAACTTACATGTTTCATGATTCCTCCATAATATATATAATTTAATCAAAAACCAGATTTTTTATGGTTTTATTTATTTACTTACATAGGGTCATATCCTAGGGTATGAATAATTTTTTTTATTTCTGGCAAAGTAATAGTTTTTTCATCAAAATCAATTTCTACCAGCCTTGTAGACATTGTAATTGAGACTCTATAAATACCATTTACCCTTTCTAGCCCTTCAGTAATAACTTTTCTTGAATTTTCACTGGTCATTCCATAAACTGTGACGAGTTTTGTCATAATAATCCTCCTCTTTAGTATTAATAAATTCTATTTTGAGAATATTCATGATTTCTTTTTTCTGAATAAAGAAATACCACCAAAACCTGATATAATAGCCATATAAAACCCAAGTTCATACCAAAATCCGGTGTTATTAACTTCATAAATTTTTATACTACTATCAAAAATGCTGACTATCAAGGCTATAGGTGCTATCCAGCCGTGCCAAATTCCTATAAAAAATCCAGCCTTAAATTCTGGAGTGCTTCTTCCAGAACCTGCCATGCAACTAGTCAAAACAAACAAGGCAAGTAGCATAATTAAAAAAATCAAAAATCTACGCATTGTTCTCTCCTTTACCCTCTCTCTGTGATGATTTATCTTTCAAAGAAGAATTTGGGGTTATTAATAAACTACTAACAAATTCGTCTGTTTCAATTTGAGGAGCAAAAGTTTTAATATGATTGAGAATTTCTATGATATTTGTGAAAGCCATCAGGAAAAAAAACTTTTTTAAGTTTGAATTGATTGTGTTTATTGATTGTTGAGAAACCTCAATTTGATCCTCTTTCAAAACTTGAGAATAATACAAAGTGAAATATTTTTTCTTTCCTACATGTGCTTCAATTTTTACAATATCTTCCCATTTTATTATCATTTTCTTTTTTAATAAAAAAGAAAATTGAATAGATTTTTCTGCAATGGTGACTTGATTCAAGGTGAAAAGATTTCTTGAAACAGAGTCAAAAGCAAATAAAATAATTATGAAAGGTAAAACTTTTCTAAAGGTTGGAGTATCAAGATTTGTTTTAGTGAAAATCACGAAAAACATATAAACAATAACCATTAACCCAAGAAATAGAGTAAAATATCTTGAAAATAGTGGATGAGTATATTTTATAGGTAATTTTAGGTTTTCATTTGTAGTCACTTAAATCTCCTTTTTTATTTGTTCTTTCTCTTTTCATTTAATGCTTTTAGATCTTTAATACAGATATCAGGGGCAGAGTAGTTAACATAGAAAAATTCATTTCCGTGAAAATCAGTTCCACCAGTCCTAACGAGGTTGTTTTCTAGAGCAATTTGTTCATAAAGTCTAGTTTGTCCAGTAATATGGGAAACATAATAAACTTCAAGACCATCAATCCCCATATCAATACAATTGTAAACTATAGAATCGTCAGAAAGTCTTCCGGGATGGGCAAGCACAGAAATACCACCAGCTTTTTTTATGACATTTATGGCATATTCAGTATCAACTTTTAATTTGGGGACATAAGCAGGTGAGTCGTTATGCAGGTATTTGTCAAAAGCTTCTCTGATAGTTTTAATAGAACCGTTTGTAATCAATGCCCTAGCAATGTGAGGTCTACCAATGTATTTATTTTTTCCAGCATAACTTAAAACACTAGCCCAATCAAGTTCAATGCCAAAAGTTTTCAATCTTGCCACCATTTCTAAAGCTCTACCATAGCGACTATCATAAACTTGTTTCAGAAGTTCGATCAAATCCTCATTGGTTTCATCAAAATAGTAGGCAAGAATGTGAACTTCAGTGTTTTCAAATATTGTTGAAATTTCAACACCGGGTATAAGTTCTAGCGTATGATATTTATCCTTCATAAATTCTTTTGCTTCTAGATAACCAGCAAAGGTATCATGATCGGTGATAGAAATAAATGAATAGTGGTTTTCATAAGCGTTTCTAATCATCTCTTCTGGACTAAGCTTCCCGTCAGAAAAGGTTGTGTGTAAATGTAGGTCTATTTTCAAAATTTCTCCAATTCTTGCTTTTTACCAATATCTTCATTTGCTTTGAAATTCGCTTCTCTGTTTGAAGATAAAAGTAATTTATCCATAACTCTAAACTGCTTTGAAATAGCAATTTCGCTTAGTATTTTAGCAAGTTTCATTTTTATTTTTATTATTAATATCATCAATACTTAATGAAGGTGTGTTTAAATACCTGATTTCACATATATCTTTATCAAAATAGCAATAAGAGCTATGGTTTATCCAGTCTCCACAATTAATATATAGACTATTTCCAAAATCTATTTTTACAGGATTATGTGTGTGACCAAAAACTATCAAATCATATTCCTTACTCAATAATTCAGCTTTTTTTATTAAACCAGCTTCTTTATTTTTACAAATTTTAGAATTCATTTTTCTATCTCTGCTAGAACGAGATAATTTATGACCAAAAAATAATACGATGTTTGGATGTAGAATTTTACAAAAAATCCTAACAATTTTCGAACGAATAATTCTCCTAAAAAATTGATATCTAAAGTCATTTTTTGTGTATAAATCACCATGACTGACAAATATTTTTTTTCCGTTAACCGTGGCAACAAAAAAATTTTCATGTATATCGAAACCAATTGTGTTTTCAAGAAAATTGTCAAGCCAAAAGTCGTGATTACCAGATAAATAAACCATTTTACATCCTGAATCTTTAATTTGAGAGAGTATTTTCAAGGTTGAAAAATAATTTTTAATAATTACGCTATCCCATTCTATCCATAGGTCAAAAATATCCCCAGCTAGGATAAGGCAGTCAATTTTCCCAATCAAAGATTTCAAAAAAGTTTCAACCCGAAGCCTTCTCTCACAGTCTGATTGTTTTTCATAAAACTTTAAATGAAAATCTGAAGCAATAACATATTTCATTTCAATTTCCTTCAACAAATAGATGATAAAACATGTTTAAACCAAATCTAAAAGCAGCCTCTCGCACATTATCAGGATTCTGATGAGTGCTATAGTCAGCCCAACCATCGGAAATATTTGATTCATAAGTATATAAAACCATAATCCTTCCCGAATCATCAAAAATAGCAAATAATTGAGGTCTTTTGTTGTCATGTTCATGGATCTTGGGCAAACCATTGGGAAACTCAAAGAAATTTGAAAAAATAGAATGTGATAAAGGTAATTCTACTAAAGATTTTTCAGGAAAAACCCTAGCAATAAATCTTCTAAAAGACTCATCCAATCCGTAATCATCATCTACATAAAGAAAGCCGCCTTGTAGTAAATATCTCCGCAGGTTTGTGACTTCCATATCATTTGCAACAATGTTTCCATGTCCTGTTAGATATAAAAATGGGTTTTGAAACAAGTTTGCATCAGAAAGTCTAACAACTCTTTCTCTAGTGCTGATATTTATAGGCAATTGTTGGGCAATAAAACTGGCAAAATTTGGTAAAACTTCTGGGTCATTGTACCAGTCACCACCACCATCATATTGAACTCTAGCAAGATGAATTTGATTTAAATCTGGGTATAAAAAAGAAGAAACCAGTAAATAAAAAACAGCAAGAAATGAGTATTTTGCAAAACATTTCTTTAGAGCTTTTTTATAGCTCTCTGGGGATGAAAAATTCGATAGCAAAATTCGAGTTTTGTTATTAACTAACAATAGTTTTATCATTTTAAACCTCGCTCACAAACAAAGTTTTTGTATCCCTGCATAAATGTTGAACAGCTTTTCGTGCAGTCATCAAGGCTGGTGGTAACCCCCCGGGTGGCATCATTCTATGTCCAGAAAAATAAACACCTTTCAAACCTTTAATAGTTGAAGGGTATGCTTTGAAGTTTATTTCATTACTTATATTAGTCATCCAAGAACCTTTCCAATTGTCACAATATTTCTCGTAAGTGATGGGAGTAGCAATATCAATGACTTCAACATTGTTTTCAATTTCTGGTATCCATTTTGAAAGTTCATTGATGATTTCTTTCCCTAGTTTATCCTTTTCTTCATAATACAAACCATTTTCTTTAGCCATTTTCCAAAAATCATAAGTATCACCACTTAATTGTATCGTTATAGCAGTTTTACCTTTAGGAGTATAAGTGCGATCATGAGAATATTGATTTACATAAAGATAGTAATAATTTTTGTCTGCTAGTTTTATTGGTGTTTCGAGTTTGAAGATAGGTCTTTCTGGGTAATTGCTTAAATCAGCGTTTATACCTATAGATACAAGTGTAGCCGAAGTTGGTTCAGTCTTTTTTTTCATATCATAAAACCATGAATTTTCTAAATATTGTTTTATATTGTGTAAATTGAAAGAAAATAATTTTTCTATATTCATGGTATCTGTAGCAATAATGACGGCATCAGCATCGTATTTTTTATTTTTAGTGATAACAGCAATGGCTTTATAATTTTCCATTAAAATAGTCTCAGCTGGAGTGTTCAACAGCAGGTTGCCCCCAAGCGCATTGTATGTATTAACCATTCTTTCTACAAAGGGCAACGAGCCACCATTGGGAAATCCTCCATCTCCATTGGCTAAAAAACCCATAGTCATAAATAGCATTGTTATCATTTGATTATCACCTGAAAGCGACAAAAAGAACTCTTGAATAGCTTTATGAGAAAAACGGTTTGAATATTCTGAAGCTGAAATCTTTGAGTATTTCAAAATTGTTAGAAAAGCTCTTATTGCATAAAATAAATCAGAGATATGAGGTCTGACTTTTTGTGTTACCTTAACCTTTCTCAAATCAGTTATCGGCATAGATAAACCTTTCATTTTTCTTATAATGTTACAAAAATTTTTTATTTCCTTTTCATCCACAGGGGAAGTTTTTAACCACTCATTTTCCATTTTATCTACATCTCTATAGAGACGAATAGGAGTTCCTTGATGATTGAATTCTAAAAAAGGTTCTGAATAAAAAACTTGAACATTGTCATCTAAAGCGCCTACATGTCTCCAGAGCTTATTCATGACAGAGCCATTTTTTGAGCCACCCAACCAGTGCATCCCACCTTCAAATAAATAATCTTTTCTTTTCCATGATGTGCAGTTTCCCCCTGCAATATTATGGCTTTCAAGAATAGTCGTTTCAAAACCACATTGTTGTGCATATATTCCTGCTGAAAGCCCAGAGATACCACCACCAATAATTATAACTTTTTTTGTCATTAAAATCTCCTAAATCATTGCTCCTATCATCTCTTTTACAGATGAAACCTTGAAGTGTTGTATATACTTTTTATTTTTATCATTTTTTAGAACAACAGAATTATTCTCTGGAAAATAAACATTTTGATAACCAAGTTTCACTGCTTCTTTTAATCTTTTTTCCAATTGAGAAACATTACGAATATCACCGTTTAAACCTACTTCCCCAATGAAAATTGTCTTTTCTGGAATGATCATATCGCGGAGACTAGAGAGAATTGTCGTAATGATAGCCAAATCAGCTGAAGTGTCGTGAATTTTCATACCACCTGAAAAATTGATGAAAACATCATATTCTTTCATACTAAAACCAATATGCTTTTCAATTACTGCTAGTAAAAGAGACAATCTTTTTTGGTCAAATCCCACTGATACCCTTTGAGCATTACCATAAGTAGTGGGTGAAACTAAAGCTTGAACTTCAATTAAAAAAGCTCTACTCCCCTCAATCACACAACTAATAGCAGTTCCGGGAAAAGATTTTGAATGTTCAATGAATAATTCAGAAGGATTGGCAACTTCTCGAAGACCAGCATCGGTCATTTCAAAAAGCCCAATCTCGTTTGTAGAGCCAAACCTGTTTTTTGTAGTTCTTAACATTTTAAACTGGTTTGATAATTCACCTTCAAAATACATAACAGTGTCTACAATATGTTCAAGGATTTTTGGACCAGCAATCATACCATCTTTATTGATATGCCCAATCATGAAAATAGGTATATTCATTTTTTTAGCAATCTGTGTAAACAAGGTGGCACATTCACGAATTTGAGTAATAGAGCCGGGAAAATTGTCCAAATTAGCTAAATAAACAGACTGAATTGAATCAATAATCACAATATCAGGATTAATATTTTTTATTTGATTGAAAATAGCTTCAGCATCGTTTGAGCAGTATAAAAGTATATCATCTGACAATATATTCAATCTTTTACTTCTAAGATGAATTTGTTCAGAAGATTCCTCTCCGCTTGCATACAATATTTTTTTACCTTTAGAGGCAATTTTAGAGGCAATTTGAAGCATAATTGTGGACTTTCCTATGCCTGGTTCACCGCCAATCAAAGCAGACATACCAGATACAATACCGCCTCCTAAAACAGTGTCAAATTCATTAATGCCTGTTTTTTCACGGATGTTTTGTCCAATTTTCACTTGTGATAAAGGGATTAATTCAATTTTATCTGAAAATAAAGATTTTTCTTTATCTTTTGATTTTTTTCCTGTTATCCTAGTAGTCTCAGCAAAAGAACTCCAAGCCTCACAAGAAGGACATTTTCCTGACCAAACATTAGTTTCAAACCCACAATCTTTACAAAAAAAGCTAGAACTCAAACATTACCTCTTTTAAACAAATACTATAAATATTAAAAAACATAACAAAAACAGCGTTCAATATCATAGACAATATAACTCCTAAAAACACTGTGAAAATATTCACAATGCAAGTCTGAACACTCATATTCACAGGAATAATGATAATAGGTTCAGGAAACAAATAATACATGAAATATATAAGGATTAATACATTCATTGTAATCAGAAACAGTTTAAAAGTATAAAATAAAATAAAATTTAATTTATTTATAGCGAAATAATCATAAATTTTCCCTAATGTTTCAGAAAAATTTTTTCCTTGTGCCATCTTGGGTAAAATAAAATCAACTATAATGGAGTTGAAAAAAATCAAACCAATCATAAAATAAATAATTGAATATCTAAGAAGCTCAACTAAGTTGAGTTCTATCTGTAAGCCAGTAACGATTAAAAGCTTATAAACTAAGAAAAAAAGTAGATAAATAATCCCTAAAATTATTATTATTCCAATATTATGAAAAATAGTTGGAACAATAAGGTTTACATAAAGATTGAATTTATCTTTGATAGATAACTTTTTTAACTGCTCTTCTTCATAAGGTGGTGTAAGGTGTGATTCTATCAGTCCATTTTCATATATTCTATTTAATATTAGTTGTTCATTATCTATTTTCAGTTTCTTTCTAACAATTTCAAATAATTCAATCTCAAAGGCACTTTTTAAGCACAATATCAATAAAATAAAACTTGCAGATAGAAAGATAAACCAATAAACAAAATCTGGGTGAATTTCTTGTAATAAACTATAATTTTGCCTAAAAGCAATACTGTCGAAGAAAAAAAATAAATGTTCTGGTTGTAATATAAACTGGACTCCATTCCAAGCTACAAAAATATGTAGTAAGGCGATAAACCAAATATCAGAAAAATTTAATGATAAATAAAATTTTGTTTGTTTTTTCCAAGCGAGTTTAAGGTATTGTAGCATATTAATTAACCTAAAGTTTCTTTTTTAGTTTTGATTAAATTTACATCTATTTCTATCTGTTTTATCAAATCAGAAGAGCTTTCAAAAAGCTTTTCATCTCTGATTCTATCAATAAAATACAATTCAATTTCTTTTTCATACAGATCACTATTGAAATCAATAAGATATGTCTCAATTTCTACTTTATTTTCTTTCTTTAGTGTGGGTGCGACACCAATATTTGTAGCTCCAAAATATTTTACATTATCAATGGAAGTGTAAGTGAAATATACTCCTGATTTGGGAATTAGCTTATGATTATCACTTGGTTTTAGATTTATCGTTGGAAAACCTAAACTTTTTCCAATCTTTTTATTTGATACAACCTTTCCAATGATAGAGTATTTTCTCGCTAATAATTCGCTTGCTAAATCTACATCTCCCTCATTTAAAATCTTTCTTATCAGTGAACTGCTTACGATGAAAGAATCAATAGAAGATTTATAATTTATAGCTGCTACTTCTATTACTTTATAGTCATATAAACTTTCTTTATTTTTTATGAACTCTACATTTCCACTGCGATTAACACCAATATGAGTATCATAACCAACGACAATATGACTTGGGTGAAAATTTTGAACGATTATTTTTTTAATGAAATCATCTGCGGTCATCAAAGAAAGTTTTTTGTCAAAATTTATGTAATGTATCTTATCAATTCCAATATCTTTTATGAGTTTTTCTCTTTTTTCATATTCAGTCAACAAATATTGAGATTTATTACTATCTCCTTCTTTTTGCATTGCGATACTTGAAAAAGGAGCATTAAGAACCTGATATGGGTGATGGGGATATGTAATGACTATAGACTCAGCACCAAGAGTTTTTGCTCTATTTACAGTTTCTTTGAGTAAATGCTGATGTCCTAAATGCATTCCGTCATAAGTTCCGATTGTGACAACAGGTCTATGATTTTTAACATTATAATTCAATGATTTGATCTGCTCCTCTTCATTAGAGGGGGCAAGAGGGATTTGATTTATATCATTTACTTCCATACCAAAATAAACTTTGTCAATGGTGATAGCATCTAGTAAATAAAAGTTTCCAATGCGCGTTCTTTTCAATTCAGTTGTAGTAGCAATGTTCTGAAATAAATCCGCAATTTGTTCAGTTAAAGTCCTAATATAAGTCCCTTTTGAGACAACAGCTCTCCAAGTAAAATAAGGAAAATCATAATTTAGTAGCTCAAATTCTTTAATTTCGATATTTCTCTCAGGCATATCAAAGTTTTTACCAGCATAAGCCATTTTATATGATCTTTTTCCCTTAATTTTGATTGCAGAAAATTTTGAAGGGATTTGCTTTTTTATGTTTAAAATATCTGGTATTTTTGCTTCAAAATCCTTTTTTGATATAGGCAACTGTCCTTCATGATTTTGGATAGCAGGGGGCATATTTATAGTATTTTCAAAGCTTTTAATCACTTTTCCTGTTATATCAGCAGTATCAGTTTGAATCCCAAATTTACTTGTAACTATATACTCTTTATCAAGATTTGTTAATTTTTCACTAAATTTAGTAGCATTGCCGACTAATAAAATCAATAATCCTGTTGCAAATGGGTCAAGTGTTCCTGTATGACCAATTTTTCTTATTTTTAGTATATTTCTAATTTTTGCAACTACATCATGCGAAGTCCAATCTTTTTGTTTATCTATCAATAAATATCCTGAGTTCAATATTTTTCCTCATCATCAATATGCCCCTCATTAGAAGACGGGGATTTTTTAATCTGTTCCTCAATAAAGCTAATAACATTTTTTTTTACGAAATTAAAATTACCTTCCAATTGAAATCCTGATGCTTTTTTATGTCCACCACCTCCAAAATATTGAGCCATTTGGGACACATCATAAAGATCAGACCTCAAACTAATTCTCCATACATTATTTTCATATTCCTGAAATAAAACTTGAACTTCAACATCATAAGCTCCCTTTGTCCATCTCATCATTTTAGAATAACTTTCTATATCTTGATGGTTGTCTCTAAGCATTTTCAATGTTGAAACATAATAAACAATCTTCTTATTTTTATTTAATTTAATAGTAGATAATACATCACCAATAAATTTGTAATAAAAAATGGGTTTTTTATTTAAAAATTGATTAACAATAATATGCGTTTCCAACCCCATATCGATCAAATCAGCTACTACAAGAAAAGTTTCTCGCTTCGCATTTGAATTAACAAAATTGTCAGTATCATTAAGTATCGAAGTGTATATACAATCTACATAGTCTTTTACGAAAGAAGATGTGTTTATCGGTTTTGTTTCGTTATTTGTATTTAATAAATCATTTGCAATGTAATTTTTTAATTTTACAGATTCAATAATTCGATGAAGCATCACTCCAGTAGAAACAGCATCATTGTCTAAATAATATAAATATTCTTCTTTTATAAATTTTTTTTTTGCTTCATGATGGTCTATAACAAGAACTTTTTTAGAATAAAGAAATATTTCATTAACAGTATCAACTCTATCCTCTTCATGACAATCTAACACTACTAAAAGTTCAAATTTATCGATAAATACCTTTTTGTATTCCTCAAAATCCATTATCCTACAATGCTGATAATTTAAAAAATCCAAAAATGTCGGAAATACAGAATCTATAATTATATACGGTTCTGCTTGATATATCTTATCCAAACAATAATACAAAGCTAACGAAGTAGCTAATCCATCTCCATCAGGATTTTCATGTGTAGTGATAGCAATCCTTTTACCAGAGTGCAATTTAAACAAATTATTTATTTGTTCTAAATCATAAATAAACATATTTTTTTTATTATTGTTCTAATAATGTAATTTTCATATCTTAAATTCCCATATTATGGATATCTTGGAAAAGTCCAATTCCTTATGGAGAATGATAGTGAGTAACTCTGCAAGCAAGCTCTCGAACCACTCCCATCAATTCGGTTGCGGAGGCTTTGTGTTAAAAACTCTGTGTTCTCTCTGTTCAAGAGATATTGAACTTGCGAAATAGCTTCGCAGAATTACCGCATGATAAAACCTGTGTTGAAAATAAAAAATCCTCGCCTCCCAAAAAAAATTGGAGAAGTGAGGATTAATATATAGATTACTGTCTACCTCTTCTTCTTTGACTAGGTAATTCTTGCCAGCTTCTCACTTCTGAGACATTGTGTTCTTCAAATACCCAGCTAGTAGGATCGTTAGGCCCCTCAGGATGTTCTTCCGGATTCCAAGTATACAATTGACTCTGGTTAGGAAATAGTCTACCACCAGTATTTTCAACAAGAGGAGGGTCTATTGAAGCATTTATATTGGTATAATCTCTACCCGGTCTGATTCTACCCTTTGCATATAAATCTGCTTCTATTCTGTTGAGAGGTCTTGGGTTTGGAGCATGTCCGCCTAGATAGATATCACGACCAGCTTGTAAGACTATTTTTGCCCCAGAACCTGGCGTAGGAAAGACATTTGTTTCTATAAACATGTCATTTAATGCTATAATCATTACTGATCTGTCAATACCTTCTCCATGAGCACTACCAAGACTGACTATTCTGACATCTCCACCAAGTATAATAACATGTGGAATCCTTAAATTCTCAAAATGGATTGGCTTAACACCTTCAGAGTTGAAAGACCAAACAGTTTGCTGCGGAGTCGTCCCTGCAGCTGGATGAGCAGATGTCAATGCGTTTCCGCCAAGTCTAATGTATTCGATACGATCATTACGAAATCTTATTGCTCCCGGATTTCCCGTATCAAGAGGTGTTTCGTCATCTCTTAGAGCTAAATAATTTGCTCGCATTTCATTGGCATATTCGTAAAGAATATGAGTTTCAAAAGTATACACTTCACCCATAGCTGATGTTACAGTTGCTGTAGAAACAATTAGATATTCATCATCACCTAGATCGGGATAAGAAATATTATTTCTATACACTTGAACATTTACTCTTGATCCCGGGACATCAAGAACATCAGATCCATCTATAGGGGGGGGAACAGTATTACTGATTGGTGAAGTTGATAGATGATTCTGTAAATTTGTCATCATGACATTTCCATAAGTGTTGGCTATATTGCGAGCAAGACTCCAATAACCTTGATCAGCAGTAGACTCAGCACTTCTAAGACTTTTTTGTGATAAAGCAGTGAATATTCCTCCAATGACGAATATTGCTGTAAATACAACTAAAATGAGCTTTTTACCCATTTTCTAATCCTCCGTTATTACATTTTTTTGTTGTTTTCTTTATATTTAGGACAAGTATTTTTTTTTAGGTTTTTTGTCAATAAGGAAATGAATATCATTTTTAGAAAAAAGATTGACATTTTTAGCAAATTAAAAAATATTGTTCTGGGAAATTAAAATATGGCTCATTTTTATAAAAATATGAAGAAAACAGAGCTGAAAGTAGGGATTTTCGTTATTATCAGCTTGTTGTTATTATTCTTCTCGTATAGTTGGTTAAATGACTGGTTTTTAAGTGGTAGAAACGATACTATTCAAGTGCTGTTTGACAATGTCAGCAATCTTGAAAAGGGTAGCTCTGTATATTATCGAGGAGTTCGTGTTGGTAGGGTTAGTGCATTACGCATCGAATTAGATGGTGTTATTGTGGAAATGTCAATAATCAAGGACACATTTATAGATAAAAACGCAGTTTTTTTAATCAAAGATCGAGATGTAATGGGAACCAAGATGGTCGAGATATTTCCGGGTGATAGTTTTGATAGACTAAATACAAATGATATTTATCGGGGAACAAGTTTACCCGGACTAGTAGATTTGATAACTCGATTGAGTGAATTAATGGAAAGTATGGATATATTGCTCTCAAAAATAGAATTTAATGAAGATTTTATTGAAAGAATAGATAGGATAATTTCAAATACGGACAATAGTTTACGAGGATTGGATGTATTGATTGGAAAAATCAATGACAGCGATATTTTTGAAGTTTTTTCTGATCTGAGAAATATTAGTTCTCGATTTGAGGATTTAATGAACGATACATCCAATAGTCTTGTTACTACTTTTGCCCTTATGGACACCCTACTTTTGAATACAACCGTTTTTATGGATTTTTTACATGAGAATATTGCTAAAGAAGAAAGCAATCTTCATAGATTTTTAAATGAAACAGAGCTTTATGATAATTTATTAAACTCCGCAAAGGAGCTTGAATCATTAATTAATGATGTGAAAGAAAACCCAAGAAAATATTTTAGAATAACTATATTTTAAGAGGAGATAAATAATGAAAAAAATATCAACAACTAATATTATTTTATTTGTATTGTTGGTAATATCAATTTGTTATTCGTTTTTTAACAAAATTGAAAAACCAAAAATGGTCAGTTTGAAAACTCATGCTGACAGTTTAAGCTATTCGCTTGGTTATGTCTACGGTCTTGATTTTCCTGAAATGCCATTTCAGATGAACATGAGAATGTTCTTTCAAGGATTTTTAAATGCTGCAGACCCAAATTATCAGATTTTAACCGAAGATGAAATTATCGATTTATGGGAAAGACTATCTGATGACTTTGATAGTCTTTATACGCATGATTTCATTGAACTTTACAGTCGAAACGCTGAAGAAGGTAGAGAGTTTATGGCACAAAATGCTCTAAATCCTGATGTTATTACTACCGATTCAGGTCTGCAATATAGAGTTATTAATGCTGGGACTGGAAGAAGAACCCAAGCCAACAGCACTGTTGTAGCTCATTATACTGGAAGGTTTATCAGTGGTGAAGTCTTCGATTCATCTCGTTTTCATGGTGAAGCTATGACCATTGAAATCAATAGGGTGATTGAAGGCTGGGAAGAAGCTTTGTTATTGATGAGAGAAGGTGATGTATTTGAAATTGTTGTTCCTTATAACCTCGCTTATGGAGAGGAAGGTTATGAGATTATTGAGCCGGGTTCTACTTTGATTTTTGAGATGGAATTGGTTGAGGTGTTGAGATAAATCCAAATAATTATATAGATTATATAGACAAAGTCAAAAATCAAAACCTCTGTAATAATGATATCTTTATAGAGACATTTACCATCATAGATTTGTTATTACGAGAAGTTTTAGGAGACAGAGACCTTTCTTTTAATACAAGTAGAGCAAGATTCTTATACATAGTAGAAGAACATAAACTTGGAGTAGATTTTAAGAAAGCGGGTTCTTTTGTCTTTAATATCCACCATAAAATATTTGAAAACAATTATAAAATCAACGCGGTAGAGAAATCACTTGCAGTGTTTGTGTTTCAAGAATTATATAATTTTTTTGTTACTAATCTTACCAAAAAAGATGAAGATTTTAGGATTGATTTAGAAAATGAAAAAAAATTAGAACTTCTACATGAAACAGATAAAAAAAATATATTTTTCTATCTTGAAAATAAACTACCGACAAATGAAAAAACTTGTTTAAAACTAGATTGTTATATGAAAGCTTTGAAGGAATCAAAGTCAAAATATGGTTTACCTTTATATGAATTGATAGCAACTGATGAAATAGGTGAAGATATAACAATATATTTATGGATTGAAAAAGAAAATCCTGCCTTTCACAGAAAATTCTCCGAAATAACAGACTTTTTTTCTATAGGTAGAAAAATAAGATTTTTTGATTTATCTTGGTCTGAAAAGGGTTATTTTTTTCAAAATGAAAAAACAAACTTTGTCATAGAACCTGATTTTTTACTTGATGTAACATCTATAGCTGAATGTTTTCAAAATAAAAGTATTGTTCCAGAATTGTTTTTTTTAAAATATTTACATGGCTCTGAATACAATTTAGCTATTTTGAAAGGTGGATTCGTAAACCATTTATTAGATGCAGTGATTTCAAATCCTGATCTTGAACAAAATGATATTAACCAGTATCTGATTTCAACACTTAGAAACCAGTTTTTAAAAGTTTTAGATTTTACAGAACATGATTTTGAGAGACTATTATCTGAAGTGAAAGATATACATCTGAAAAACCTCTTTCATGTAGCGAAATTTTATCAAGGCAAATTGTTGACACTCGAACCCAGTTTTATTTCTGAGGAATTTGGTATACACGGTAGATTAGATGCGATGGTTGAATATCCGGAAGATATAGAGAACAAGACCATTTTTGAATTAAAATCTGGCAAAGCACCGCAGCAAAGTTTATGGCAAAATCATTATGCGCAAGTGATGGGATACAATCTTCTCTTAAAATCGGTTTTTCAGAATAAAAGAAGGGGAACTAGTAGCATATTATACTCCAGCGCAGTTATCAATCCTTTGAGAAATGTTACTCCCGCCGAAACAACTTTTTCTCAGATTTTGATGTGTAGAAATATAATAGTTAATAAAATGTATCAGATAACAAGATTTGATTTAACATCCCCACAAAATACCCATTGTGAAGAGGGGCAGATATCGCAAGCTAATACACTCCCGAATATACTTTTAATTTTAATAAAAGAAAAACAATATTCATCACTTCTACCGCACTTTTTATACAATGAAGTGAAAACTTTTTTAAATTTTTATAACCATTTAGAAGAATACGAGAAAAGTTATTTGAATATTACGACAGCTTATATATTAAAGGAGATGATAGCTCAAAAAACTGGATATATAGACTCATCAGGCATTGTCAGACATGGATTTTCGACTCTTTGGAATATGAGCCTTCAAGAAAAGACAAAACATAAGATGATTTTAAAATCTTTAAGTCTAAATATTACTGAAAATAATTCCATAGAAAATGATGATGAAGCTTTAAATTATAAAAATAGACTTTTTACTTTCCATTATAAAGGTGAAAATGATTTAAGTGGTTTTAGAGAAGGTGATTTGTTGATTTTATACCCAGCATTTATTGAAAATATGAACGAAGAAAATGAAAATGAGCTTGAGGATAAATTAATCGCTGACCCTTTGAGAGTTCCGATTTTTAAAGCTGTATTAAAGAAAATAAGTGCAGAAAGTCTTTCTGTAGTTTTTCGTAATGAAATTCTCTCAAAGGAAAATCTCTTAAAATATAAATATTTTTTTGCCGAAAAAGATATGATGGAATCAGGATATTTTAGTAATATTGCAGGAATTTTTAAATTTTTATGTGCTGATAAACATAAAAGAGAAATCTTTTTTGGTATTATTCCCCCAAGAATGAATGATTATGTATTGGATGAAGGGATTTCAGTGTATGATCGCATTATGAAAAAAGCAGATAGATTTGAAGATTATTTATTAATTCAAGGACCACCCGGAACAGGCAAGACTTCAAAATATTTAATTTCTATTATCAAACAACACCTAAACAAAAACAACTCACCTATAGTAATTCTTGCTTTTACCAATAGAGCTGTTGAAGAAATATGTAATAAACTTTTAGAAAATGAATTGAGTTTTTATTTGTTAGGAACAAATCAAACTGAAGCTGATTATCATATCTCTAATTTGGGAAAAATGTCGACAGATAATAGTCCCCTCACTACCCACCCCAAAAATGTGGAGGAACATCTTCATATTATCAAAAAAAAGCTCTCAGAGAAAAGAATATTTGTTTCTACCATAGCAAATTTTCAAAATGAGGGTGTTTTTCTAGTAAAATATATACAAACAGATTTGTTAATTATAGATGAGGCTTCTCAATTGCTAGAAAATCAATTAATTGGGAATATTAATTTTTTTAAAAAGTTTATCCTTATTGGAGATCATTACCAATTGCCTGCGGTATCAACTCAAAACATAGCGACTCTACCCAAAAATTTAACAGAAATTATTGGTATACAATCACTTAAAGAATCTTTATTTGAAAGATTACACAGACGATGCTTGGAAAGAGGCTGGTATCATGCTTTTGATCTTTTACCAGAACATTTTAGGATGCATAAAGATATTGCTGATTTGGTAAATCATTTCTATGATAATAAATTAATTCCTTCCATTGATAGACAGTTTTCAGATATAAAATTTCAAATTTCTGGATTTGAGAATAGAACTATTTTTATTCCTGTTACTGAAAAAAATTTATCACATTTCAATCACGAAGAAGCTTTAAAAATAAAAGAACTTATTATTACAATTAATGAAAGCCAAAAAAACTACATAAATAATTATTCTATCGGAGTTATATGTGTATGGAGACTCCAAGTAAACTATATTAAATCTCTTTTATCGGAGCTACCCTACTGCTCTATGATAACTGTCGATACTGTAGAAAGATTCCAAGGTTCAGAAAGAGACATCATCTTTTATTCAACTGCAATATCAAATCAAGAACAGTTGAAAAATCTACAATCATTAACAATTGATGGAAAAGTAGATAGAAAATTAAATGTAGCTATATCGAGAGCTAAAGAATTTTTTATTTTGCTCGGAAATAGAGAAATTCTATCAAAATCTATTCATTATAAAAGAGTAATTGACTTAATCTATGAAAAAAATAATTCCTCTTGACAAAATTGCTTTGAAAAATATTTAAACACTTTATGAATAAAAATAAACAATTTGGAGGATTTTTATCATGACAATGCATGAATTCATGGAAAAAATCGAAAAAAGAAATCCTGGTGAAGAACTGTTCATTCAGGCTGTTAAAGAAGTCGTGGAAACAGTATGGGATACCTACATTAATAATCCACGATTTGTAAAGAACAATGTGTTGGAAAGAATGATTGAACCTGAAAGAATAATTATCTTTAGTGTTCCTTGGGTTGATGATCAAGGTGAAGTTCAACTAAATCGTGGGATTAGGGTTCAGCAAAATAGTGCTATAGGTCCCTATAAAGGCGGAATCCGTTTCCAACAAAGCGTAAATGTGTCTACTTTGAAGTTTTTGGCTTTTGAACAAACTTTGAAAAACTCTTTAACTACGCTACCAATGGGTGGTGGTAAAGGCGGTTCTGACTTTAATCCTACTGGTAAATCTGATAGCGAAATTATGAGATTTTGTCAAGCTTTTATGCAAGAGCTTTTCCGTCATATTGGACCACAAACTGATGTTCCAGCTGGCGATATGGGAGTTGGAGCTCGTGAAGTTGGATACATGTTTGGAATGTATAAAAAACTTGCCAACAATTTTACTGGAGTTATTACCGGAAAAGGTTTGAACTGGGGTGGTAGCAGATTCCGTCCTGAAGCTACAGGATTTGGTACTGTTTATTTTGCACAAGAACAATTGAAAACAAAAGGAACTAACTTTGCTGGCAAAAGAGTAGCTGTCTCCGGATTTGGTCAGGTTTCTTGGGGTGCGACTATCAAAGCAACTGATTTAGGTGCAAAAGTTGTAACCCTTTCCGGACCTGATGGTTATATCTATGATGAAAAAGGTGTTTCTGGTGACAAAATCAAATACATGGTCGATATGAAGCTTTCAAACCGCAATGTTGTTAAAGATTATGCTGATAAATTTGGAGTTCCTTTCTTCCCAGGTAAAAGACCTTGGGATGTAAAAGTTGATATTGCACTACCTTGTGCAACCCAAAATGAACTAGATGAAAAAGATGCTAAAACACTCATCAGCAACGGCGTTATTTGTGTCACTGAAGGTGCTAATATGCCTTGCACACCTGAAGCGATGCATCTTTTTAAAGGTGCTAAAATTCTCTATGCTCCCGGTAAAGCATCCAACGCTGGTGGCGTGTCTACATCATGTTTGGAAATGGCTCAAAATGCAACACATTGTAGCTGGACCGGAGAAGAAGTGGATGCTAAACTTCAAAATATTATGAAAAGCATCCATGAACAATGTGTGATTCATGGTATAGAAGCCGATGGGTTCATAGACTATGTGAAAGGCTCAAATATTGCAGGCTTTATGAAAGTTGCCAATGCAATGTGTGATCAAGGTGTGGTGTAAATTTATTATTATCTAATAGATTTTAGGAAAAAAGAAGCCTCTCATCATTTCGCTTTTCAGTGATCAATGATGAGAGGCAACTTGAAAATATCATCTATAGAACTAATCCTCTTTATAAAATAAAATGAAATGTTTAGTAATAATTCCAACCTACAACGAAAGTGAAAATATCAAACAGATGATATTTGAAGTATTTCAACAGAGTGCTTCGCTTGATATACTTGTTGTTGATGACAATTCGCCTGATGAAACATTCAAAATAGTAGAAGAGTTTATTCAAGAGAGAGAGAAAGATATTAAAAATTCACCTATATCATTGAAATCTGAGGATATGATTGAACATCTCTCGCAAAATGAAACTCAGAAACTTTTTTTGCTCAAAAGAGATGCTAAAAAAGGACTCGGTTCTGCTTATGTAGAAGGATTTAAATTTGCTATAGAAAGAAATTATGACTTTATCATTCAAATGGATGCTGATTTTTCACATGACCCGAAAGAAATTCCTAATCTTTTAAAAGAAATAAATCAATATGATCTGGTCATAGGTTCACGATATATTATGGGAACCAATGTGGTCAATTGGCCATTGTCTCGATTAATCCTCAGCACTTTTGCTTCTAAATATGTCCAATTAATAACTTGGATGCCTATCAAAGACCCTACTGGCGGTTATAAATGTATCCGAATATCTGCTTTAAAATTAATTGATCTTGATAGAATTTTATCTGATGGATATTCTTTTCAAATCGAAATAAATTACAGAATTTGGTTGAAAAACCTTTTAATCAAAGAAATACCTATAGTCTTTACTGATAGGAGAGTTGGACAATCGAAAATGTCCAAAAAAATAGTTCGTGAAGCTGTTTGGATGGTTTGGAAACTGAGAATTTATTCATTTTTTAAAAAATTATAAGCGATGAATGATATATTTATAGTTACTATTGAAAAAATTGTTTATCAAGGATACGGGTTGGCTCATCATGATGGTAGGACAGTTTTTGTTTTAAATGGAATTCCAGAAGATGTTTTGGAAGTAAAACTCGAGTATAAAAAGAAAGAATCTCTATTTTGTAAAATACTCAAAATCATTGAACCCTCTAAATACAGGCTGAGTGAAAAAGTAAAGGGAACTGCCTTAAAAAAAGGTGAACGATTCGTTCAATGTAGCAAAATAGGTTTATGCGGTGGTTGTGATTGGGTGAATGTAGAATATGATGCTCAAATCATGTTCAAGGAGACTATTTTTAGAGAAATTTTTAGAAATAATACTTTGAAAATTGATAAATCTCCAGATATATTTTTTTATCGTAACAAAAATTTTATGCCTGTATGCTCTTCTGATGATTGTGTAAATATAGGATTATATACACGCCAAACTCATAGTGTCGTGGAACACGACTTCTGTTACCTATACCCACAGATATTAAAAGATATTACAGAAATTATTAAAAATTGGCTTATCACATATAAAGTAAATATTTATGATGAAAAATCTCAAAAAAATGGTTTAAGGCATATAGGATATAGAACTTCATCTGATTTGAAATCTATATTGGTTATTTTTGTAACAAGTAAAAAAATTAGATTAGATCATAAGCATAGAATAGCAGTAAGTTTGACTTCTCAATATCCACAAATTAAAGGAATTGTTCAAAATATTCAAAATGAAAAAACCAATGTAATTTTGGGGAATAGTGATGAAACAATTTTTGGAGTGCCTTATCTGTCAGATAAAATGGAAGATATTGTTTTCAGAATTCATTACAAAGCGTTTTATCAAGTAAATTCAAAACAAGCACTAAATGTCTACAATGATATTTTAAATTGGGTGAACAAAAATGATTTAGTTATAGATGCTTATTGTGGGATTGGTTCTATTGGACTTTTTGTTGCAAGAAAAGCAAAAAAAGTTTATTGTATTGATGAAAACGAAGAATCTATTAAGTCAGGCATTTACAATGCTAAAATAAATTTATTTAATAATGTTAGTTTTATTCATGGAAAGATAGAAAATACACTAGAAAAAGTAATTAACAATGAATTCTTAAAATCTGAAAATCAGTTGGATACTATTATTTTTGACCCCCCTAGAACAGGATTATTAAAAGAGATTGTTACCCTTGTAACTTCAAAAAAAATTCATAGAATTATCTATATGAGCTGTAATCTTTCTACTCAATATAGAGATGTTCAAATATTCTGTGATTATGGGTATAAAATTGTTTTTATTAAAGGCTATGATATGTTTCCTCATACTTGGCATATTGAATCTTTGGTAGTTTTGGAACTCATTGAAAGATGATTCATCTTTACCACCCGCCTGTCACCTTCAACGCAGTGAAAGGTTTATAGCATTTCCACTTGACATTAGCCAGAATATTGTAGGAGCAACCCTTGCGGTTGCCCCTCTTTGAGAGATATCTTCTTGCTGTCCTTATGATACAATCTCCATGTCACCTTCCTCATGTCACCTTGAACTCAGAAGGCAAGGTATTAGTTCTATTGAAATAACCTCATTTACACCTAATATAGACGACAATACAACCTCAGTAGAAAATGATAACTTTTCCTAATAACCTAATATTTATAATTTATAATTTATAATTTGTAATATGTAATTTATAATTTATAATTTATAATTTATAATTTATAATTTATAATTTATTATCATCGGAAAATAAAAAATATTGTTGACAAAAAAGCCATATTAATAATTTTAACACTTAAACTCAAAAATATATTTTATAGGACATTATATGGAAGAAAAAATCACGGTAGCGAGATTTAAAAAAAATGCAATTCAAGACTGGGTTGATGCTATTTTGTGGGCTTTTGTGGTAGCTATGATTATCAGAAACTACACATTTCAAAATTTTAAAATACCCACTTCTTCGATGGAAAAAACTCTTTTAGTTGGCGATTATTTAGTTGCAAATAAGATGAAATATTTTTTTACTGAGCCTAAAAGAGATGATATTGTAACTTTCAGGAACCCAGACGACCCTCTCGAACCACAACCAAGAGACAGATTTGTTCAAATTTTGCCTCCGATTTATTGGAGCAAAGATAAAAACACTTTTGTCTGGCACGAAAAGAAAAATGTTGTAAAGAGAGTGATTGGTATGCCGGGTGATACAGTCGAGATAGTCAATAAAAGAGTTTATATCAATGGTGAACAGTATGAAAATGGGCATGAACAATTTCTTGACCCCAGAACATTTCATAGAGGAGCAATATCAAGAAATATGGAAGTTGGTTTAAGAGATAATTTTGGTCCAGTGGCAGTTCCAGAAGGTCATTATTTTGTTTTGGGTGACAATCGTGACAATAGCCATGATAGCAGATGGTGGGGATTTTTGGACAGAAATGATATAACAGGAACACCAGCGATGATATTTCTTTCAGTGGGCGAAGGTATGGATTTTCGTTGGGAAAGGTCATTCACTTTTATTAAATGAGGATTGAAAAGAAAATCTTAAAAATATTGCCAGACGATGAGAACATCGCAGATAGAATTTTTATAGATTGATGATAAATCACATTTATATCCATGTCCCATTTTGCACAAAGAAATGCTTGTATTGTAATTTTTATTCTGTTTTGTATAAAAAAGATATTGTAGACAGATATTTAATTCGGTTGAAGGAAGAAATAGATTTTTATTTATGTAATTACGATGTTGTTCCCGAGACGATATATTTTGGTGGTGGGACTCCTTCGTTGTTGAGTATAGATGATTTTGAGCAAGTTATAAAAAAATTTAATCTATCAAAAATAAAGGAATTAACTGTTGAAATCAATCCTTCCACCGATTTACATCCCTTTTTTTTAACAAATAAAAATGTGGGAAAGATTTTATATTTCAAGCAATTGAAAGAGTTAGGAGTAAATCGTCTTAGTTTGGGTGTACAGTCTATGAATGATAATGAATTGGAGTTTTTAGGTCGCACTCATAGAACAAAAGATATATATAACTTATACGATAATGGATTAGGCGATATATTTGATAATATTTCTTTTGATTTTATTTACGGACTTCCTTTAAAATCTTCAAATCACAACGAAAAATCTCAACAGATTAATAGGAGAGAACAGATAGAAAATATTAATACTGCTTTAAGAGATTTTAATCCATCTCATATCTCGATTTATTGTTTGAGTTTAGAAGAAAATGTCCCTTTATACAATCAAAAAGACAATTTACCAGACGACGAACAGGTATCTGAAATGTATTTTCAGATTAGTGACTTATTGCTTGATAATTACTATGAACAATATGAATTGTCAAGTTTTTGTAAAGAGGGAAATATTTCCCATCACAATATGTGTTATTGGTCTTCAAAATGGTATTTAGGATTGGGTCCAGGTGCTTCAGGATATATAGAAAATATTCGGTATCAAAATCACGAATTGGATAATTATTTTGGAAAAAATTCTGTTGATAGAAAAATATATTTAGAACAACCTGACATTGAAAAAGAATATATTATCACTGGATTGAGAAAGACTAAAGGAATTTGTATTGAAGACTATGATAAAAAATTTAATTGTTCTTTTTGGGAAAAATATGATAAAATAATAAAAAAATTGTTAAAAAAAGGACTGATTGAAGTTATTGAGTATGTGGATGGTTTTGATAAGCCCACCCTTGAAAAAGAGAGAATAGGCAAAATGACCTATCTGAGAATAAATAAAGAAAGCTATTTTATAGCAAACGAGGTATTATGCGAATTTGTGTGATAACAATCACTTTTCTAATGCTGCTTTTTTCAGCATTAAACTCTCAACTTTTGATACCAATGGATCAAGTTCAAACAGATCATTTGAAGGCTTATGGTATAGCTTTTGAGGCATTAAAACAAGATATTGAGGTGAGATGGCTCTTAAATTATAGGGGTGGTTCCTTTTTAATGTATGAGGAGACATTTATTTCAAATTTATGCAGAGTTCGTGGTGTTTATTATGAACGCGTCTCAGGAGCTAATATTCAAGAAATATTTAGTATCATAGCTGAGAACAATATGGAAGTTATCGTCTTAGAAAAAGAACCTAAAATAGCAGTATACATCCCAGATCATATAAATCCTTGGAGTGATGCAGTGTCTAATGTTTTGAGGTATGCAGAGATTGAATTTGAAAGAGTTTGGGATGAAGAAGTTTTAAGAGGCGACCTTGCTGAATATGACTGGCTTCATCTTCATCATGAAGATTTTACTGGGCAATATGGAAAGTTTTATGGAAGCTTTCGAAATGCTCCTTGGTATATCGAAGAAGTTCGCATAAGTCAAGAAATGGCGACAAAATTAGGTTTTCGCGCTGTCTGGCAAATGAAACATGAAGTTGCTGAAAGAATAAGGCAATTTGTAGTTAATGGAGGTTTTTTGTTTGCAATGTGTGGTGCTCCAGAAACTATAGACATCGCGTTGGCAGCTTATGGAGTTGATATAGTTGAAGAAGCCTTTGATGGAACACCCAAAGACCCAAATTATATTACCAAACTCGATTTTACCCGGACATTTGCATTCGAAAATTTTTCTCTGATAACCAGTCCCTTTATTTATGCTTTTTCAAACATAGATGCAAGTGATTATGTGCAATTGAGAGGTAGAGAAGCTGACTTTTTCCAATTATTCAGCTTTTCTGCTAAATTTGACCCCGTCCCGACAATGTTAGTGCAGAATCATACTAATGTAGTGGATGGCTTTATGGGGCAATCTACAGCCTTTACTGAAGAATTTATCAAAAGAAGTGTAATTATTTTGGGGAAAACACCAAACATTGATGTAGCAAAATATATTCACGGAAATGTAGGTATGGGAACATTTACCTTTTTAGGTGGGCATGACCCTGAAGACTATACTCACCGCGTTGGAGACCCCTCACCTGTAATTGCACTACATAAAAACTCACCCGGTTATAGATTGATATTAAACAATGTGCTTTTCCCGGCAGCAGAGAAAAGACCATTAAAAACAAAATTTGGAGGTTCCGATGAACTCTACACTAAGTTTTAAAGATCAACATCTTGGAAATGTTTATGTTGTTATACCCAAAATCAGGGAAGTGTCAAAAGGACTAGGCTCTGTCACTATCACCTTTGACAACGGTGACAAAAGAAATATCGAACATAAAAAACCAGATGAAATGATGTTGGAAATAGTAAATAAGATTGATGAGTATTATAAGGCTTGAGATGAGAATAGAAACATGATATTCTTATTTATGGGTAATCTTGAAGGAGCAATCAATGAATTACGATTTCATAGATAATTTTTTCAAATCATTCAATACGAGGTCACCTTTCAAAGATGAAGCTGTTATAAAGTATCTTTTTGAAAATATGAAATCTCATAAAGACCTAATTGATTTGTATAAGGCATTTATGATTAGACAAGATTTCGGAACACAATCCTTTGATGAGATTCCCAATGTTATCATTGAAACAGCAAAAGCCCACAATCCATATTTAAATAAGGATGCTGCAGCATTAACAAAAACAAGAATGTTTAATTCTCCAGAATCACCTGAACATATTTGGTTAAAAACAGAATGGCAATATTACGGTGGCTTTATACAAATACAAAACAAGTATTTTTCATTTAGTGATTTTTCACCAAAAATTAGAATATATCTTTCCTTAGATTACAATTTTTTACATAAATACTTTATTCAAACATTCATGCTTAAAGTCATGGAAATAGAAATAGAACAAAGTATTTCAACTTCGGGAAAATGTCCTTGTATCTTTAAAATCGACTGTGGTTTTGCTGATAAAGGTAAATGGTTTAAAAGAAATGATAATGTAGTAATATATACTATTGAAAGGTTTTTACCGTTTATTATGAAAGCATTAAATGATACTTTTGATAGTTTGCCTAAAGATTCTTTAGTATTGGAAAATCAACTTTTAGAAAACAATGTTTTCCCACCGGCAATGACTTGTCATCAATTAATTCAAACTGATGACTCTACATTTCTCGACAGTCGCGTAGGTTTTGCTCCTGAGCTTTCTGGAACACCTGATTCTTACAATCGAGCTATAGCTCAGTTTTTGATTGATTACAAGCAGAGACACAGAAATTTAGATTTTGATTTATTTAAAGCATATATCCAGAAAAATATCGAGATAGCAAAAAATGTAAATTTTGAAGATAGTTACTCAAAATTTAAACTTTATATGCTACAACCTTTATTAAGTAGTAAGAGATTGCACGAGCTTGTATTGCATCGCCCCACTCATCTAGATCCACCAACTGAGATTAAATAAAAGTTAGTCTTTAAAATATATTTTTTATGGCAAATTAGATAATTTTACCTCATTCACAATAATTCTTGTGATAGGATCTATAAATTTTGCTGTTTCTTCGTTTAAAATACCCTGATTTTCTGATAAATCTGCTAGAGGTAAAACAGCTGGTAATTCACCTAAAATTCTGTGATTTGCTATTGTTTCATTAGTGTCTTTATACATAACAAAATCACTCCCACAACAAGGGCAAGTATAATAACTCATATTGATGATAGTCCCAATTAATCTTATATTCATTTGGTTGACCATTTCTATGGTTTTTTGAACTATGTGTTGAACTAAATCTTGCGGAACACTGACCATGACAATTCCATGCGGGTGAATTTGCTGTAAAACAGTCAAGGCTATATCTGATGTTCCGGGTGGGGTATCTATCAAGAGATAATCAAGCTCTCCCCAGTTAACTTTTGTCCAAAATTGTTGAATTATATTTGATAAAACTGCTCCTCTCCATACAATAGGTTGGTTTGTATCATCAAGCATCAAATTCATAGAAACCACTTTCAGACCTTTTTCAGTGATAAAAGGATTGATACTGTCCTGATTTGCACTTAGATGAGCTTCTTTTATCTTCAATAAACTCGGAATACTAGGACCAGTGATGTCAGCATCAAGTATACCTACCTTATATCCATGATTAATCAAAGAATCAGCAAGCATGACTGATACTGTAGATTTACCCACACCACCTTTTCCACTCATAATTCCGATTATTCTCTTAATACTCTGTTTTTCAGATGAATTTTGATTGTTCATTATTTCCATATTTTACCTCTTTTTTATTTTTTTAAATGTTTCCTACCATAGATAATCATATTTCAACTTAAAACTTCTGATGCCTTCTACAATAGCAGAAACTATTAAATCTTGGTGGCTACTAGTGGCAAGTCTTCTTTCTTCTGCTTCATTGGATATAAAACCTACCTCTACTAAAACTGCCGGCATAAAAGCTCCTCGCAAAACAAAAAATCCCGCTTGTTTGACACCCCTATCTGCGGCTCTAGTGCTCCTGATTAGCTCCGTTTGAAGTCGTATAGCGAGATCGCTACTTTCCTCAAGGTGTTGAGCTTGCTGTAAATCTGCGAGGATAAATGCTAAATCGTCATAAATTCTTACTGCTTCTTCGCCACCTTCAAAATCATAAACTACTTGATTTTCTAAGGCTTCTACAGCTCTAGCGTCATCAGTTTGAGCTGTAGAGAGAAAAAACACCTCAACCCCATTGGCAGATCTATTCCGAGCTGCGTTTGTATGCAAAGAAATAAATAAGTCAGCATTATTGGTATTGGCAAAATTGGTCCTATCCCTGAGCGAGACAAATTCATCTCGCGTCCTAGTTAGCAAGACACGCACACCTAATTCTCTTTCAAGCTGAGTCTTCAATTTTTGAGCAACATTCAATACTATAGTCTTTTCTTGGTGTCTTCTGCCAACCGCACCTGGGTCCCTTCCACCGTGCCCAGGATCTATAACAATAGTGTTTATTCTCCTATCAGTTGGTCTTTCAGTGAGTAATACTCTATTTGTTTCAGACCAAGAGATATTATTGGGAAAAAAGTCTGTCATAGTATGGGTCAAAAAAGTTTCAGGAAGTAAAAACTCTCCATTTCTCTGAACTACTGAATGTGACATATTACTCAGTCTCCCTCGAGAAGAGGCAAATAATGTGTTTATATACAAAATGACTGAGGTGTCAAAAACACTAAAACTGACCTTATTATGCTCATAATCTATGATATGGTTAGCTGTTCTTAGAGAGCTGCGTAAATCATTGAGATTATAATAATTCATACCGTTGATTTCAATGGGTGTTAACCTTACAGTGTCATTTGTATTTTTAAATTCAATAGTTATTGCAGCGAGCGATGAGATAAAACTAAATAAAACAAAAATTGAAAGATATCTATAATTGAAACATGATATATTGTTTATTCTCATAATAATCCTTTTACGCATCTACTTAAGACGCCATTCATCTCACTAATTATCATTCCGTAATTAGTTATAGCAATTCCTTGTCTTTGACATTCATTAATTCTTCTCATCATTTCTGTTTTTGTCATCATACATCCTCCGCAGTGAATAACAATCTTGTATTTTTCCAAATCATCGGGAAAATCTCCTCCATTTATCTTTACGGTTTTCGGTGCAAAACCTAAATAATGCTCCAACCATTTAGGAATTTTTACTGTTCCAATATCTTCTCCTGTTGCGTGGTGGGAACAGGCTTCAGCTATCAAAATATTGTCATCTTGTTTTATTTCTTTCAAAACATTTAAACCATCTAGAAATACTTTTAACTCCCCCCTCTGTCTTGCAAAAAGTATTGAAAAAGTAGTCATCTCTACCTCTTTGGGAACTACTGACGATACGAATTTTACTACTTGCGAGTCAGTGATAACATATCTCGGAGTATATTTTTGAGCTTCTAAGGCTTCAGTCAATCCATCAATATTTTCTGTTTCTGAGACATTACAACAAGTAGCTATAGCACCTACATCTAAAATCTCTCTTAAAACCTGCATTTGTGGTAATATAATCCTACCTTTGGGAGCAGCGCTATCTATGGGCATGACAAGTATAATTTTGTCATTTTTTTTTATTAAATCCTTCAATATAGAGCTGTCCTCTTTTCTTAAAGATTGGATGAAGGAAACAATTTTATTTTTTATAATATCTATATCTATAGAAAATGTAGAAAAAGTTATTAAATCATTTGTAAGATTGTCTGAAAAATCTTTATTTTCAAGAATAGATTTTATGGTCTGCGATATATCTTTTGAGTTTTCATTAAGATCTATTTTATTCAATACGATAAAGAAAGGAACTTTTAATGCTTTTAATTTGTTTATCATCAAAATATCAGACTCTTCTAAACCATTGTTATCCAATACGACTATAGCTAAATCGGCTTTAAATATTACTTTCATTGTGGCATTGTGTCTTTTTTCTCCCAAAGCGGATATGTCATCATAACCAGCTGTGTCAAAAAAGGTTACTGGTCCTATAGGATGAAGTTCATATCGTTTAATAACAGCATCAGTTGTAGTGCCAGCCTGTTCAGAAATTATGGATATATTTTGTCCTACTAACTTGTTTATTATCGAAGACTTGCCTACATTTATTTTTCCAACAAAGCAGATATTAATCCTATCACCTTTTAAAGTATTTATCATAATTATCCTTCTTTTTTACCTTTCTATAGCGAATCTATCAATTAGTCTTGAATTTTCTGTGGTCATTACTCCAAAATATACTCCTGATGAAAAAGGTTCAACAGAAATTGGTAAAGTTGGCTCGCCTTCAGCATGAAAGCCCATTTTTTCTTCCCAAACTAATTGACCAGAAATACTATATATTTCAATATTTACAAAACCACTTGTTTTTGTCAAGTAATAATATATTTTGAACTCGCTATGATTTTTCATGACAGGATTGGGAGCTATATAAAACTCATCTTTATGCGGTGGCAGAAAGGTAAAATTTCTTAAAGTTGGCTCTGAATGATTACCAGCTTCGTCGATAGCTTCAATGGTGAAATAACCACTCGAATATACTTTTGTGGAAAAAGTATTGTTTTTCTGATTATTAGTCAGTGTTATTTGCTCTGGAGATGTTCGTAAAAAATCATTTTGGACAATGGACACTATATAATTTAAAGGAGTAGGGTCTACAGGCGCTTCCCAGTCGATATATAAAGTTTCGAGGTTTACTACATGATTTATTTCTGTGACCTGATTAGGTGGATGAGTATCTAATCCGTAAACATAATTTAAAAATTTTCCCCAGTCTGAATTTGAAAATTTTAGATGATGCCAATATAAATAAAAATTATCAATAAAATTTAAAAAATTGCGGGGATAAAATATACTAATACTTTGATGGAAAAAAGAAAAAAGACTGTGTTTCATTATTACAAAGTCATCAACAGCGCTATAAAGGTTTTCTATTATGTGTTTTTTTTCATTTATAGACGGATTTGCATTATTTCCACTGGATTGCCCATTAACTGCTTCCATAAACCTTAATAAGTCGATTTCTCTACCTCCAGAATTGTATTCGTGAATTGTATTTCTGACTGGAATAAAAAAATCAGAATAATCTGAGTCCGCAAAAGCGTCAGAAAATTCCCTTATCGCGTAGAAAAGATGGTCGTATTTCGTTATATCATAAACAGCTATAGAGACTTTGATATCGCTGATACCAAACATGTTGTAAACTCCACCCATTGAATAAGCATCTATAAAATTTGCTATAAAAAGCTCAGATACTTGCACAGAGCTATAACTGCTTTCCCAGCTCTGTATTATTTGTTCCCAAGGAAAACCTCTGCTTGGAAATAAATCTGGGGATGCTATTATTAAATCAGTAAAATTCTTTAATTCTCCTACCATTTCTATTGAGCCAGAATTACAAGCATCGAGCACAATAATATCATATTTTCTATTGTGCCTTGCCAATGCGTCATGCAATTCTCCATCATATACCTTTATATTGGACATTGAGGTAGAGTCTTCGATAATCCATCTTGTTTCCATGTCGCCTCTTGCCCACCCACTTCCATGAGACCATAAAATTAGAATGTTTTTTTCAGATGAATATAACGGATACGCCCAGTTCAAAAATTTTGTTAATGTCTGACCAGACCCACTATTTTCATCAGGATAAGTCTGAATTATTCGTGAATCAACCACATTACTATTACTCGGTCTAACTTGGATATATTCGACAGCTCCATTTTTGTATGAAGGTGCATGATCTATGTAAACAATAATATTCACAAAATCATTTCCCGATAGCAGACCTTTTTGCATTTCCATTATGTCCTCAATAGCATGGCGATGTAAATCATTATCTGCTCCCATATAAAAAAATAGTGTCCATTCCGTTGAAAGTAAAAATATTGGAAAAAAGAATATAAAAAATAATAGTTTCATGTTTTGTCCTTAAAAAAAAATCCCTCCATAAATAAACTATAAATATAGGAAAAAAGTTACATTTTTATTTATTTTATACAAAGTCTCGCAGAGACGAAACTTTATTAACTCACTATTCTAATGGTGGGCAATTTTATATTTTCCAAAACACTTGACAAAAATCGCATACTTAATATTCTTGTAAAAAATTTTTAAATGGAGTTAATAATAATGAAAAAAATTAATTTTTGTTTATTTCTTATTGTTATTTTCAGCTATTGTTTTGCTGAAAACTTTAATGTCCCCCTACAAAGTAGATTTCAGGATGATATACATCATCCAAATGTAGTTATTGTCGCTTTTGATGCGATTTCTATCGATTCAAAGACAGGCGAAATCGATATTGAGTTAAATTCAAGAGGATATGTTCAAATTAGGAAAGAAACCAATAAAACAAATGTATCCTCAAGAACATCTGTGGGTTCAGCTCCAATTCAATCTTTCAATGATCTAGCGGATCAATATCTATTTACTAGTATTGAAAGAATGTTTTGGGTAAAAGATCAAGATTGGCATGATGAAAATAGAGTTTATCCTATGAATATATTTAAAATCACACTTGAGGATAACTCAATGATAGACGAGGCATTAGGAGCTTTATCAAGAGATAGAAATATCATTTATGCCACTTTGGATACTAAAATGACAAAGCAATACATCCCCAATGATCCAAATTTACACTTACAATGGTATATTCCTATTGTAAAAGCTGACGAAATGTGGAATTATATCCAAGGAGACACTACTATTGTGATTGCGATTGTTGATGATGGTATGAAATGGAATCACGAAGATTTAAGAGATAATATCTTTATCAATCATGCTGAAGCACCCGGAATGACTATTAATTGGGATACTGGAGTTATTTCTGGTGGTGATAGTATTGATAACGACGGAAATGGAAAAATTGATGATATTCTTGGCTGGGATTTTTATTACAATCACAACCAAACCTACCAGTCTTATGAATGGATGATACATGGAACACATGTCGGTGGTATAGCTGGAGCTGTAGGTGACAACGCGATTGGAATTTCTGGTATTGCTATGAATACGCGATTACTCGTCTCAAAACATGGACCTAGTCATTATGAGACTAGTTTGATGACAGACCCATGGTCGGGGATTCTATATGCTGCTGACTCTGGTTCTCATGTCATTAATTGTTCCTGGGGTGGCTTAGCAAATGGGCAAGATGGTCTCGATTTTTCAAATACTGTCGTAAACTATGCTACTGAAAAAGGTTCTATTGTTGTTGCTGCGGCAGGAAACTCAAATTCAAGTAGTAATTTGTTTATTCCTGCAAATTCAACAAATACCATTGCAGTGGCTTCAAGTAACCAAGAAGATATGAAATCTTCCTTTTCAAATTATGGAAATCATATTACTATTACTGCACCCGGTAGTAATATTTATTCTACTTTCTTTTGGGAATCATTAGAAGATGCTGTTGATGACTATTATGCCTTGTCTGGAACTTCTATGGCATCTCCTCTTGTAGCTGGAGTCGTTGCAATGATGCTGTCAAGAAACCCCGATCTCTCTGTAGAAGACATAAAAGAAATATTAATAGATGCCGCTGATACGATGATTGAAAACGAAGCTGGTGGTTATTATGAAGGATTATTAGGTGGTGGTCGTATAAATGCTGTTAAATCTGTGGTGAGGGAAAACTTCGTTAATCTTTCCTTGTTTGGAGAACCGGAGATTTTAGAATTTGAGGGAGATAATGATGGAGTGATAAATCCGGGAGAAACGATTAGTATATCGATAGATATTATCAATAGAACGGGCTGGGCAGACGCTTATGATACTGTTGCAAGCATTTCATCTGATTTTGAAGGTGTTGAGATTAAGCAAGGAATTTTAGAGTTTAGTCCTCACATACCTTCTGGAACTACTGCCAGTTCATTGAATAAAGCGATTGTTTATATTGACGATTCTATCAATGGTAAGGAAATACCTATGACTATTAATCTCACTAGTAAACCTGCAGATGATTATTTTGACATTTTTGAGAAATCATTTACTTTCACTATTAGTGTTTCTTTATCAAAAGCAAATTGGCCACTAATTACTGGCGGACATTCGCCTGCCTCACCTATGGTTGCTAATCTTGATGGAACTGGAAATCGTCTAATAACCTTTGCCAACAATCATTTACATATCATTGATGTGGAAAAGAAATACAATGAAAATTTTCCTTTGAACATTTCAGAAAGTATTATGAGTGATTTTGCTATTGGTGATGTGACAAGAAATGGCAATCAACAGATAGTATTAGTCACAAGTAACGGAAAATTAATAGTGATTAGCCACACTGGCCATATTCTCAATGAATACATTATTGGAAATAATGTCCGAACTAGCCCCATCATCGCTGATTTAAATAATGATGGCTTTTATGAGATAATAGTTGGAACACAAAATGGAAATTTGTTTATTTTCAATGGAAATGATTTGAGTCTTTGGGATAATTATCCCATCGATATAGGCAATCCTATTATTGCTAATATGGCTGTAGGAGATGTAAATGGAGATGGTTATAAAAACATTGTGATAAATTATGGTTCACCTCAAAATCAAGGGATTCATGTTATAAATCCAATGACTGGAGAAAATATTGCTGGCTTTCCCAATAGAGATATTGGTGCTACCTTAGTTGGCGCTACTCTTGCAAATTTTACTGGTGGTTCAGGACTTGACATTGTTTTTGCTAGTTCCCTTTCCTTAAATATTCCTTTATCTATTGTTACTAGTGCGGGAAACATTGTTAGACAATCCATATTACAATCTTCAATCCAAACAGAGATAGCAGTGATTGACATTTTTAGAGATGGAGTTCCTTACATTGTTTTTGGAGATAACTCTGGAAATATCTGGGTAAAAGATGAAATGTTAGAAAATGTGTCTGGTTTCCCAATTAATGTTGGAGCACGAATAGATTCATCCCCTGTTTTTGCAGATTTTGATGGAGATGGAAATAGAGAAATTATTTTTGGAGACAATATGGGGAGAGTTCACATAATTAAGGCAAATGGGCAATACATACCTGGTTATCCTTTACAAATAAGTAACTCTGCTATTCAAAGGTCTCCATGGGTCGGTAGCTTTGATTCTGGGAGAGGAGACATACTTGTGGTTGTAAACAATGGTATAGAATATATTGATACCAAAAAAATTGCTGACTCTCCTGCTTGGTATACTTATAGAGGTAATATAGGCAAAACAGCGAGTTTTACTGACCCAAGAACTCCAGAAAATGATTTTGTAAATACCATTTTTGTTAATAAACTTGAGCAAAACTACCCAAATCCTTTCAATCCAGAAACCATTATAAAATTTTCTATAGCTGAAGATTCTCAAGTCAATATTGATATATATAATATCAGAGGTCAAAAAGTTAAAAATATCTTCAGTGAATATTTAACCGCTGGTGTTCATCAAACTATTTGGAATGGAACTGATTTTTATGGTAGAAAGGTTTCTAGTGGAATATATTTTTATAGGATTGAAGCAGGTCCTTTCCAATCAACTAGAAGAATGATTCTATTGAAATAAAACCTTTTTTCGTAGCAGAAATCTCCGATTTCATTACACCCGTAGCAGAAATCTCCGATTCCCTTCGTAGGGAACGCATGTATGCGTTCCGCCTCGTATCAGAAATCTCTGATTTCATTACACCCGTAGCAGAAATCTCCGATTTCATAACACCCGTAGCAGAAATCTCCGATTTCATAACATCCGTAGCAGAAATCTCCGATTTCATAACACCCGTAGCAGAAATCTCCGATTTCCCATGTATTCATTTCAAAAAAATATAAATTTAAAATCGAGGAATTACTATGCCTAATGTACCTAATTGTAAACCAATAAGATACAATAACTATGATTATTCAGATTGTGGTGGATATTTTATTACAATATGTTCAAAGGATAACCAGCATATTTTCTCGAGAATAACGAGTAATTCGATGGAGAGGAAATCGGAGATTTCATTTGATGGGAAATCGGAGATTTCATTTGATGGGAAATCGGAGATTTCTGCTACGGTAACAATGAAAGAAGGTGGATTTACATATCCATGTGTAGAATTGACAGAAATAGGAAAAATAGTTGAGGATACAATCATTGAAATATCAAATTTTCAAGAAAATGTTGAAATAAGCAGTTATGTGATAATGCCAAATCATATACACTTGATTATTTTGATATATGATTTTTTGAAATCGGAGATTTCTGCTAAGAAACCATCTATCTCAAATATTATCCGATTTTTGAAAAGTAGTGTAACAAAAAAATGTGGGGTATCAATATGGCAAAAATCATATTATGACCACATATTGAGAGATGAAAGAGATTTTTATATTCACTCAATATATATACAAAATAACCCGATAAATTGGGTTCAAGATGAATATTATCCGTAGCAGAAATCTCCGATTTCCTAACACCTGTAGCAGAAATCTCCGATTTCCTAACACCCGTAGCAGAAATCTCCGATTTCATAACACCCGTATCAGAAATCTCCGATTTCATAACATCCGTAGCAGAAATCTCCGATTTCCTAACACCCGTAGCAGAAATCTCCGATTTCCTAACACCCGTAGCAGAAATCTCCGATTTCAACCATCCGTAGCAGAAATCTCCGATTTCAACCATCCGTAGCAGAAATCTCCGATTTCATAACATCCGTAGCAGAAATCTCCGATTTCATAACACCCGTAGCAGAAATCACCGATTTCATAACATCCGTAGCAGAAATCTCCGATTTCCTAACACCCGTAGCAGAAATCTCCGATTTCATAACACCCGTAGTAGAAATCTCCGATTTCATTACATCCGTAGCAGAAATCTCCGATTTCATAAATCTTTATAAAATGCTAATCGAACTAATGTTGTTAGCATTGGATGGGGGAGAGGGGCATTAGGTACATCTACTCATTTTGCTTCTCCTTCTTTGAATATTCCAACGGTTACCACCAGCCAGTCCATGCGAGGTGCCCCACTTGAATCTCTCCCCAAAACAATCTCCGTCTACAACAAAGACGGTATGCAAATGTATCAAAAAAAATGGTTCATGGCACGAATCGCACCACGAACCATTAATCCATTTTCCATTCTCCATTATTTCAACAAAACCATTCTCCGTACTGCTGAAAAATCCTCTGTTTGCATGCGATAAAAATATATCCCACTATCTACAGCTCGACCATGCTCATCCGTGCCATACCAAGTTATTTGATGTTCCCCAGATGGCATTGTAGCATTGATTAAGCTATAGACTTTCTGCCCACGGATATTAAAAATATCGATAATCACATGACCAGCATTTTCTAAAGAAAAACTGATAACAGTCAATGGATTGAAAGGATTAGGAAAATTTCCATATAATTCGGTGATTGTTACCACCCCAGACGGTTCGCCTTCAGATGATGGGTCATCGATCAAGACTTCGACCTCTGCTGGCTCTGATTCACCCTGCTCATATATTGCCGTGAGCTTGTAAAGATATGTTCCATATGGCAATTCATTGTCTGCGAAATTCAATGTTGTTATTGCTACAGGTGTTAATGGAGTGTCGTTTCGATAGACTTTGTAACCTAACAAGACATCTAAACCTTGTATTGTCTCTGGTGCTTCCCAACGCAACTCCACATTGTTGCCGTCGATGATGGGTGGAGCAGGGACTGGTGTTGGTAAGGACGAAACAAAGATTGATACTTCTTGGTTTATATGATCTGGATTTGTATCATCCTCATCATCGTTGTAAAATGCTACAACTGTATAGAGATTAAAAACTCCTTTATTAGGATTTAGGTCTACAAACTCTAGTGTTGTTTCATGGGTTGGGGATGTTGTCAGGATACTACTGCCACGATAGACTATATACCCATCTGCCTCATCATCTGGTGGAGCAACCCAATTCAACCTTACGGTTTGACCTACAAGGGTAGCAGTTAGGTTATTCACTGGGTATCTCACATCTATTTGATATGTAGGTTCAGATGGCTCTTCTGTTTCGTTTGTTCCATCGCTATAGATAGCTTCAACTACATAGATGTATGATTTATTGTTTGTTGCATCATAATCTCTATACTCTGTCTGCAATATCAAAACATCATCATCGTTTAATAGTTCATAATCGACTGGGAAATCAGGTGAGGTTAACACATCTGTTCTCCATACATTAAAACCGAGTAAGAATATAGTATTTCTACTTGATTTGTCAGGCGTTCCTGGCATGCTCCAAGTTAGATGAACATAATTTACACCTATTTTAGCTTCTACTCCAGCTGGTGGTTGAGGATCGGTTATCTGTATTGTTGTGACGCACTCTTTTTCATCTGAAAAACCATTAGGAGATAAATATTCAGCAATGATTCTATAGGTAAAAGAGTATGTAACATCAGTGATTGCATTATTGTCAGTAAATGTAAACACAGCTGGAGTAGCAGTCGTGTGTATGCGGTAATATGTAGATAGTGAATCAGGATGATTATTTCTTTTCCAAATTTCATATCTTCTTAAAGTTGCGAAACATAAATCTGTATGCGGTATATCCCAAGTAAGAACTATGTTATTGCCATTTGCAACAGCTACAGGAAATCTCGGAGGTGGAAAAGTAGGCATTTTTATCAGGAGTTCTGCAGGTTCTGATTCGCCTAAAGATCCATAAATCACTCTCACTTGATACACATGCTCATCACCTAAATGATCGTCTATATCATCAATTTTAAAATCTAAAGTTGATGTTGATAGAGGTGATAAATTTAGTGCTGTGTTTTCATCATTACGATATACATTGTATCCTGTTATGTTGTTATCGGGATCTATAGGAGGTTTCCATGTTAATTTCAAATCTGAACCATCCCATTCAGATTCTAAATCATAAGGAGGGAGCATAATTATAATGGGATCTGATGCAGTAGAGTGATGAGAAATTTGCGAATCTTGATAAACAGCTCTTACAGTGTAAATGTAAGTATTACCGTTAGTAATTTCATCGTCCTCATAAGTTGTTGTATCTACATTTACTGCTATAGGAGTATCTGCAGGTTTATCATTTCTATAAACTCTGAAATGAGATATTTGATTTCTATATTGTGGTGTTGGAATGCTCCATGTTAACAATACAATATATTCACCAGTAAGATTATCTCGAGTAAGAATTGCTACAAGATCAGTTGGACGAGGATGAGTAAAGTCAATGTCCGTAACAGGAATGACATCTATATCGATATTCATAGAATAAGGATAACCATCATTTAAAAGCGCACCTATAGACCAAGTCGTAACAAAATCCCATCCAGCTCCAATGTATGTTGAGGATAATTTCATCAAACCCGTAGGACGACCAAAAGTGTCCATTACTGTTCCATTTCCTGAAGCAACTGCCACTTCTGGATTATCACCATCCCTTAAATCCCAGAAATTTGTATAAAATTGTGAATTTGTTTCTGAGCCTACGATACCACCTATGAAACCATCAACACCATCTATCAGGCCAGCGTAGAAATTGGATTCTAACCAAACGAAATCCTGAGCTCGCCCTAATATTCCACCGATTAAATGTTCGCCGGACAAATCTCCTCTTGAGAAAGAATACTCAATTTCTGAGTATCTTGCAAGACCTACTAATCCACCAAGTATAGGGTTGGTTGCAGTATCTGTATCTATGTTAACTATTGAAAAACTTTCAGTTATTTTTGATGGTCTTTCTGGATCAGTCACTGGTGAAGCATTCATAAATCCGACTAGACCACCACCTCTAGAGTTACCATCGCTAGGTCTAACTCCCTCAATCGTTATGTTACCAGTAGTAGATGAAAATTCGATAGTAGAGTCAAAAACCTCCCCTGCAATCCCACCAGCGGTATGAAATCCAGTGATAGTGACATCTCTTAGGTGGAGATTCTTAATCTCGGATTCATAGATGACGCTAAATAAGCCTCCTCTGGTAACCATACCTCCTGTGGGTGGGTCACCAGGAGTAGCAATGGGCTCAATCGTTATATTTGATATGGTATAACCAGCTCCATCAAATACTCCACAAAAATAATGTGCTGTTCCAGAAATTGAACCATATGTATTTCCATAGCCTATGGGTCGAAAAGCTTGATCAGATGGCCAATTTTGTGAAACATCATCAAAATCAATGTCAGCAGTTAATTTAAAATGTATTTGCTCATTCATTGCTTTATACCACCCTTCTGGACCTCCTGGAAATGCAGACACCCACCAAAGGTTCTGAACACTACCAATCAAGTAAGGAGATAATTCTGTTCCAGCTCCAGTTGGTTTTGCTGCGGCTTCAACATAGAGAGCCTCATAAGCAGTCTGCCCCATCAGCGCAACCATCATAAACAAAAAACAAAGGACAATAAATCCTTTTTTCGCACCGATGAACAGTGGCTGTTTTTCGCACACCTCTACATCGGTAAATAATTTTTTAAAACCCATAAATACTCCTCTCATATTTTGAGTAAAAACGCAAGATCATGCGTCTATTTTTTGATTTTCAGTCCCCATCCGTAGAGAAAGATTTCTCTGAAATTAGAGATTTTGAGTGAAACGACAAAAATCAAAGACATTTTTCTTCAAAAAGAATAATTTGTCTACAACTCGTCTAACTCACCACAGGATATACACATACCCTCATTAACTATCGATTTTTACGACAAATTTTGAACTTTCCTTTACTATTTGGACAATTTATTTAAGATAGTTTGTTGTGTCAATAATTTTTTTTTATTTCGGGTTAGTATATTATAAAATTAATAGTATTTTCAACTCTTAATTCTGCATTCTCAATTCTTAATTCTGCATTCTTAATTCGTAATTTAAAACTCCCCCAACCTCTTTGAAACTAAAACATTTAATAAGCCCATCAAAAATGCTGTGATTGCCATTAAAATCACCATCTCTCGCGTTATATCTGGAAGAAATAAACACAATATTGGTGGTAATAATACAACCATATATTGAGCAAATCTAAATTGTTTAAAGAAAAAGATAAGAAAACCTGCCAGCAATAATATTAAAAACAAATGAATTGGGATAAAAATAAGCATCAAGCCTATATAAATAAATATCCCTCTACCACCCTTGAAATTGTGTGTCAAGGGTAAACAATGACCTGCAATAATGAAAAAACCAAAGATAAATATCATCAAATCACTTGATATATCCACAAAACCAAATGAAATTATTAAGTATTTTAGTATTCTTAGATAAATATAGGCAATAAAGGTATCCAATATAGCAGCAATAATACCTAAAGGTTTGCTGATATTATGGTATATATTTGAAATATCGGCTAGCCCTGTGCCAACCTTATAAACATTTAAATGTTTATATGTTTTTGCCAACACCCTTGCAGTAGAAAAACACCCTAAAAAATAGGATAAAATACATATCCCTACGGCAAATAATATTTCTGATATCATAGATTAACTCATTTTTTTGTATTTCTTTCTCCAAAGAGAATACTACCCAATCTAAGAATATTTGCTCCTTCTTGTATCGCTATCTTGAAATCACTACTCATTCCCATTGATAGATATTTCATTTGGGTTTGTTTAAATTTTCTTCTTTTTTCTTTTTCAAACAGTTCGCGCAGTAAAGAAAAACTTTTTCTAATAACCTCATCATCCTCTACCAAAGGCCCAATAGTCATCAATCCTAAGACACGAACAAATGGTAGCTCATCGACCCTTTTAATCAATTCAGCGCATTCTGATGGATGAACACCGATTTTAGACTCTTCACCAGAGGTATTTACCTCTATGAGTATGTCTTGAGTTCTTTGCAATTTTGTAGAAAAATTGCTAATGGTTTTAGCAGTAGTCATTCTGTCAACTGAGTGTATCAAAGTGGGCTTCAAAGCTAAAAGTCTTTGGACTTTGTTGGTTTGTAGATTACCGACAAAATGAAATTCTTCGTAGAGACCTCTTAACTTAGGAATTTTTTCTTCGGCTTCTTGAACTCTGCTTTCAGCAATATAATCAATTCCACTTTCTAGAGCCTCGTTAATGATATTAATTGGGTGTGTCTTTGTAACAGCTAAAATTTTGATTTCATCAATCTTTCTATTACAAGCTACGGCACATTCATAAATCTCGTTTCTGATCCTTTGTATTTGCAATTCTAACAAAATAACACCTCAAATATATTTTTTTTTCATGAATAGTAACTCTTAAAAAATATCAATCTTGATTATTGACATTTTGATAGTTAAAGAAAGGCATAGCCTTTATTACTTCATTCCAAGACAATTTATCCACATGTTTTTTACATGTCAAAAAAACATCCTTTCTTTGTGTATCAGTCTTAGGTAATATTTTATAGACCTTATCAATATTTTTTTTGATAATGTCTTTTTCAATAATTTCCCTATCTTGACTTGAAATATTCAACCATTCAACATCAACACCGCTTTGTTTTGATTCTTGAGTTTCTTTGTTTCGTCCTTCAAGTGCAAAATCAAAGATATAAAATGGTTTTACCTTTTCTTCTTTGAAAGTCTTTTCTAAAAGAAATGCTGAACCACAGACCTTAGTCATGATTGCTATTCCTCCAAAAGGGATTGTCTCAATTTGTGCTATACCAAATGGTTCATAAATTGACATTCCAAACTCCGCATCTGAAGCAAGTCGCAGGTCGGCAAATGTTGTGCCTTCTGGAAGTCTTTTACCCACTCTTTCAGGGGTAAAACCAAATTGATTGATAAAAATAACTTTGATTGACCTTGATTTTGCGTTGAAGTATTGACATGACCAATAAATATCTTCTTCATATCCCAGTAAATCCGGATAACCTGACTTGTGCATTACAGGCCAACCATAGCTTTCTTCCATCTGAGCAACTTCATTATCAGTTCTGCCATTGCCAATCAGATTTGATAAAATCACACAAAAACCTTTAATTTTGTCTTTTGTAAATTTTTTATCTAGTTCTTCAAGAAGGCTTAAATCCCGCCAAAGCCCTTTACTGACAACGAGACGAGTGACATGACTCATAATCACATCAGGACTAAAATTAAAAAGATTCTCACAATATTGTTTTATTTTTTTACGAGCTTTCAGTTTATCATCAAAGCTATGATTCGGGTCTGGTGTTCCATTATAACAGATATGTATTTTTTTCTTCTCAGCCTCTGGTATGAGATAATTATACTCTTTTTTAACCCAATCACCTACTGCAAATACTCCATCAAAATGTTTTGTCAATTTCACCAGTTCATTACGCGGATTGTGTTGTTGGCTACCAAATCTTTCTTCCATTGATATCCCTGCTTTCAGATCGAGGTCTATAAACCTATAAAATGTGACATCGTGACCTGGTATTTTTTCTGTTATTGTCCTTGCCGTAGTCAGTTCATGAGCATGGAAATAGATTTTGTTTTTATTCTTTATGTCTTCTTTTTTCTGAGTTGATGTATTTGTTTTGTTTAACAAATGATTTGAATTTTCTAAAATAATCGCTAAACATGAGGCTATGCCCATGTATTCATGCGAGAAAAAGATATTTTGACCTTTCTTTTCAAATAATCCATCACAAATCTCATTAAAAGGGACTGCTATCCTTAAATATTGCTCAAAATCCCAATCATTTTCAAAATTTTGACAAGCAAAATTAAAAGTTTCCCAAAATTTAAACTTCAAAACATTCAAGGGTTCAGGCTTTATACCTGAAATCCCGATTAACAAAATTTCTATAACATTACTCTTATCAGGGTATATCTCGTCATACAAGGTCTTTTCACCATATACAATTTCGATGCCATATTTTTTTTTCATCTCATAAAAGAGAATATCATATTTTGACCCTGAAATATTGTCTATTGTTGAGAAATGAACCTTTGCATTTCCTCCAAGTCTTTCAACGGCTAGCGTATATTCATATTCAGGATTGGGTCTGTCATCAAACAACGGTCCATAAAATAAGGTTCTATCGAAATGTTTCAAGTAAGTTTCTGAGGTGCACATTCCAGATAATACCGAGCCAATGCCACCAATCTTTTTTGCTGCTTCATGGGTTATATGAATTGCATGATTCATTTATCTCTCCAAAATTTAGTATTTGATGTCATTTTTTATTTTTTATGCTATGTGTCAAGTATTTTTTTTTAAATGTTATCAATATACTCTCTCCTTATATTGGTAAATATGGAAATTTCTTTTTATAACCTAATATATCATTGATATTTTTAAGTAACCGAGAAGGGCTTCCAATAACGAATTTCTCTTTATTTCCCACTTTTATAATTTCATATTTTTCATCGCTTCCTTTAGGGACAAAATTTTCTTTGTCTAATCCCAGAGCCTCAAAATATTCAATATTTCCATAAATTGCTTTTGATTGATGAACGAGCAGGTCTATGTTGTCAATATCTTGATACAATATATTTTCATATATATCATCATGCATTTTATCAAGGATTAAGAGATTTTTTTCATATGATAATAACTCATTGTCATACAATAACAAGGCTATTTCAGCTTTTTTAGTTGCCATATCATAGAGCTGTTTGGCACTAATTTGTGGACAAATTCTTTTTCCATATCGAAATTCTTCAAATAAACCATGCCCACCTGCCATTGTTGAACCAGTCCCTATTGTGATATTTACTTTCGCTTCAAGAGCAGTCATAACATCAAGAGTTTTTCCAATCAAAAACATATTTGAGCTAGGACACCAGCAAATAGACGCTTTTGCATCAGCAATTTGTTGAAAATCTTGCTTTTCGAGAGCTATTCCATTGATTAAAAGTGTGTTGACCTTAAGGAGATTTTTTTCAACAAGCAATTTGAATTCATTCTTTGATACATGGTCTATTCCGTCTGCGAGATGGATTATAAAGGGAACTATACCCTTAGATTTTTCCATTTCAGCTTCTGGATTAACAGATTCTCCAAAAAAATCATTGAATAAAGAATAACACTGCGTATAATCCTTTATTACATGGATATCAAAATAGTCATAATATTCTTTTTTCTGTCTCATTACATGGTCTGAGACTATATGAATCCCTGAGAATATGTTTTTATACATTCCTAATAAGGCGAGTAGCTTTGCATTTCCAGTTGTGAGGTCAAAATTTCCGTCATTTTGCCATATTTTATCTCTTTCGAGAAAGGAATCTGATTTTAGATTTTCTTCTATCCATATATGTGAATTTGCATAAGGACCTTTGATACCAGAGCGTGGAAACCAGTTTCGTATCAAATGGTCATGAGCATTTATTAATGGGGCATAAGCATATTTATTGTTGTGATTGTATTCGATAACTTGGTCTGGTTCCTGAAATCTTAATCCTGTATTAGAAATATCTATAGTTACTTCTTTTCCTCTTGTGTCAGAAGAATTATGTAAAGAATTATTTACTTTTATCTTAATCATTCAATCTTTTCACCAGTTTTGGAAGAATTTCAAATAAATCACCTACGATTCCTAAATCGGCAACATTAAAAATGGGAGCATCTTTGTCTTTGTTTACTGCAATGATATAGTCAGCAGACTGCATTCCAGCAAGATGTTGAATAGCTCCTGATATCCCACAAGCAATATAAACTTTGGGGTTTACTGTTTTTCCAGTTTGTCCAACCTGATGGGGATAAGCTATCCATTCTGAATCTACCGCTGCCCTTGAAGCTCCAACAGCTCCATCCAGTGCATTCGCTAAATCATGTAATATTGCAAAATTTTTAGCTTCCTTCATACCTCTCCCCCCAGAAACCACAAGATTTGCTTCCGTTAGATTTACTTTATTGGAGGTGTCTTTTTTGGTGAATTTAAAATTGGTTTTGTATTTTTTTTCTGAAAAATCAATATTTTCATTGATAACCATCCCATTTCTATTTTTATCTTTTGGGAAAGGTATCATGACTTTATGTCTCACAGTCGCCATTTGGGGTCTATGATTGGGAGTTAATATAGTAGCCATGATGTTTCCGCCAAAAGCTGGTCGTGTTTGTAAAAGATTGCCTGTTTCAGAGTCAATGTCCAAACCAGTGCAATCAGCAGTTAGACCTGTTTGGATTTTTACAGCTACTCTGGCTATAAATGAGCGTCCTATATGGGTTGCTCCTGCAAGGATAATCTCTGGTTTATATTTTTCTATCAAAACTTTCATTGTATCAGTGTAAGGTAAGTCTGAAAAATTTGCTAAATTTTCATGGTCAACCATTATAACCTCATCAGCACCACAATAAATAAGCTCTTGCGCTAATTGTCTTATGTTGTGACCCAATAAAACAGCTGTGAGCATTGATCTTCTCTTGTCAGCAAGTTCACGTCCTTTCCCCAATAGCTCAAACACTACTGGTGAAAGTTTATTCTCTCTCTGTTCTGCAAAGACCCAAACACCCTTGTAATCTTCTTTATTTATTTTAACATGGGTTAATTTAGTTATCAATATAGCCTTAAAAGGACATACATCAATACATGCTCCACAAAGATTACATTGCTCGTTTATCAAAGCAAGTTTGTCTATAACCTCAATTGCATTGAATGGACAAGACTTTACGCATATCCTGCAACCAGTACATTTTTCTTTTATGACTTCAATCATACTCGCTCCAAAAAAATATTTTGTGTCTAAAAATAAAATTAGGCTAAAAAGTCAAGGAAAATTTTATTTTCCACTATTGTAATTCCGAGCGAAGCGAGGAATCTTATCCACTATTGTCATTCTGATTGATTCTTATTCTTTAAATATTTCAGAGGAAAATTGGTTTGGTAGAAATCCATGTCTCCTCCACAGACTTTTCCGTAGGTATATCTTTCATTATTCCTAACAGTGTCTTCTCCGAAAAGTGAAATATAATTATTATTATTCTTTGCACACACCGAAGGTGTGTGACTTTTAATAGAAAATGTGGATATGTTACATTTTATTGGACATTTTTTTTGGGGTTTTTCGTCTTTTGCTTTATGCGATACGGCGGCAGCCGCTCCACGGCGGGCAATGCCTGCGGAGCTTGCGGAGCAGG
>Ga0099364_10000586_pt1 | contig 62439 bp, 55 predicted proteins | sample TergutTh196P3_FD_73070 | JGI IMG/M metagenome (GOLD analysis project Ga0099364, IMG submission 73070) | Microcerotermes parvus P3 segment gut microbial communities from Pointe-Noire, Republic of the Congo - Th196 P3 | ecosystem: Host-associated > Arthropoda: Insects > Digestive system > Gut ... | reverse complement strand
TCCGCCTTGCCAGCACACCCGTCTGGGCCCACAGCGCCAGAGGCTCCGCGCGGCGGCGTAGCCGACGTGTGGAGTGGCGCTGGGGAATGACGCTCGTGACGGCGCAAATCGGTGGATCAGGGCTCAGAACGGGTGCCGCTGCTGGATCGCCTCGGCCAGGGTGGGGCCGTTGTCGCCCAGCCGCCAGGAGGTCCAGCCGTCGAACTCGCCCTCGGAGCGGGCGGCGGCCGAGGCCGCGGCGGACGGGTCGTCGAAACGGCGACCGTCGGGCAGCTCGATCAGGCCGTCGATCCGCAGCCGGGCGATCAGGCGTTCCCCGCGGCGGCGGCGCAACCAGACCAGCTGGGTCGGGCCGGTCTCGTTGACCAGCTCGACCAGCTCGGGGTACGCCACCGAGGTGGTGCGGGCCAGGTGCGGCCGGTCGTCGACGGCGGGCGGCAGCCCGAGCGGTGCGGCGAGCATGTCGAACTTGCGCAGCACCGCAGGTTCGGCGGGGCCGAGCGGTTCGAGCGTGGCCGGACGGGACTGCGCGGCCGGGCTGGGCATGGGCCGCGGATCGACCGCGACCTGAGCGGCACGGGCCGAGGCCGCCTCGGCGGGGCCGTCGCGGCCCGGCCCAGCGGTCCGGGCCGACGCGGCTGCCGCAGGCGGAGGCGCCCAGGACGTGTCGGGTCGGGCCCGGGGCAGTGTCTGCTCGACCGACGGGGCGAGGGGCGGGACCGGGCGCACGTCGTCGTTGACCGCGACGCGGTGCTGCTCTTCCACGATGGACTGGGCCCGGGTGTCCGTGGCGTCGAACATACCGCCGGGGACCAGGTGCAGCCCCGTCGGTTCGACCACCCGTCGCCGGGTCTCGTACGTGGCGTGCGGGGCGACGCTGAGGAGTCGGCACTGGTCCTCGCCCAGCACCACCCCGACCTGGAGGATGTCCAGCCGACCGCCCCGGGACTGCCAGAAGTCGGCGGCGTCGTGCGCCTCCGGGGCGACGTCGGCGCACAGCACGACGATCCGTGGCCCGATGCGGCGCGGCGCCTGGATACCGAACGGCAGGCCCGCCCGGAAGGCCCCGAAGTCCCGGCTGAAACGGGCCGGGTCGGCCGGGTGGTAGACGTGCCCGAGGTCGGACTCGGTCATCCGACCGGCGCTCCCGGCACGGCGCAGCGCCGCCAGGAACGCGTCGTGGTCCAGCTGGTGGATGACCTCGATGGTCACCGGTCGGCCGGTGGGGTCCAGGGCGAGCAGGTCGGGCAGGCCCGAACCTTCGCGCCCGTCGTGCTCGTGCACCACGAACAGCGGCTCCGGCACGACGGCCTGGAGGTTGTGCGCCACGACGGCCCGCACCTCGGCGGTGAACGTGCTGGCACGCGGCTGCATCGGCTGCACCAGCCGGACACGGCCGGAGCCGAGCTCGAACAACGGCATGAACCAACCTCTCGCTTGCCCCCGCTCGTCACGAGGTGCTGAGTCCACCCTCTCACGAGTCGGCGGCCGATATGCCCCATCCGCCGCGTCTTTTCGCCCAGGCATCACACGCCCGGCCCTACCGACCGCATGGTGGACGCCCTGGTCCGCCGGTCGGTTCAGCCCGACCCGGTCAGGTGGCACCCACCCCCAACGCCACTCCCCAACACCCACTCCCCAACACCCACTCCCCAACGCCTGACCGATAAGACGGAGGCGGTTCGTGGTTCTGACGCTGTTTTACCGTTTCGAAACGGTGGAACGGCGTGGAGCCCACGAACCGGAACTCTCTTATCGGCCGACCATCGACGGGGGCGGGGTTCGGAGGAAAGGAGGGCCCTCCTCACCGGTGGGCGGTCGGTGGGGTGCTCTGAGAAAGCGGACGAGAGGGTGAGCGATGCGGACGACGGGCCGGTGGCCGGGACGGTACTCGTGGGTCGCCAAGGACCTGCGTGTCTGGGCGTCCACCCGGGGCTGATGCCAGGCCCAACCTTGTGCGACGAGACTACGCGACGTACAGTATCTTGTACGCAAGGAGGCTGTGATGAAGGTGATGAGCTACTCCGAGTCCCGAGCGCGGTACGCCGACGTGCTCGACTCGGTCGTCGACGACCAGGAAGAGGTCGTCATCACCCGGACCGGGCGCGAACCTGCGGTGATCGTGTCGCTGGCAGCCTACGAGGCCCTGAAGGAGACCGACTACCTGCTGCGCAGCCCGGCCAACGCCCGACGGCTGCGCGCAGCCGTCGCGGACCTCGACGCCGGTCGGGGCGTGGAACGAGAGCTGGTCGAGTGAGGCTTCTCTGGCAAGAGCGCGCCTGGGAAGACTACGAGTGGTGGCAGACGCACGACCGCCGCCTGCTCGTACGCATCAACCGGCTCCTGCGAGACATCTGTCGTGATCCCTGCGCGGGGATCGGCAAGCCCGAGCAGCTGCGCGGCGACCTCACCGGTTGGTGGTCCCGGCGCATCGACGACGAGCACCGTGTGGTCTACCGCCACCGTGACGACACCATCGAGATCGCGTCCTGCCGCTACCACTACGAAAACTGAGACCCCGACGCGCCCAGTGGGTGCGGCAGGAGAAGCCGTCGGCCAGGTGCACGTCGTCGGGGTCGCCTGACGCAGGACAGGGAGCAGGACTGCTCGGTCGGTGACAGCGGCGGGAGCGCTTCTGGGGAGCCTCGCCGCACGCTTACATCTGATGTTGATCTGATGTATGCTGCAGGGTGTGGATGCTGCGACGCTGACCGAGTTCCTGCGCACGCCCAAGGCCGTGATCGCGCAGACGGACAAGGGTGCTGTGCGTATCACCCGTCGTGATGCCTCTGACCTCGTCGTCCTGCGGGCCGACGATCTGGAGCACCAGCAGGAGGGCATCGGTCTGTCGAGCAGGCTGATGCGTGCCACCTTGGTGGCTGGTGGCGACGTCCGGGCTGCGGTGCTTGCGGCGTTCGCCTGGACTGCGCTGCTGTCGGAGGGCGAGCTCACCCGGTTCGCCGGAGAGATGGACAAGCACCTGTGGAGCGCCACCGAGCTGGGGCACTACGAGAGCCTGCTCCTGACCTTCAACCGGTGGCGCGAGACCGCCGAGGCGTACGCCGCCGGGATGCCGCGGGGCCCCGGTGAGAACCTGGTCTGGCTCGACGACGCCCCCGACGTCCCTCGGCCCGAGTGATGACGACTGACGTCGAACGTCCGCTCAAGCGCGCCGAGTACCGCATACAGCTCGTGGGCCGCCGGGCCGCAGGTCGCCGTGACCGAGGCCGCCGCGGCCGATGCCCCTGATAAGCTGAGGCAGTGACGGACCGACGACTCCGTATTGACGGCCTTGAGCTCAGCGTCCACCACGTCGGCCGGGGTGGACACATCCAGATCGAGAACAGGACGTATGCCATCGAGCACGTCGATCAAGGGCACTTTTCTATCTATTTCCCCAACGGGAACAGGCCGTCGTTGCAGTCGCACTTGGACGCACTTCACAAGTTTGCGCTGAGGCAGGCCCCGAAGTGGTGCGTGGAGAACAGATCTTCACTGACTCCGTCCGCTGCCTGAACCCGGTCTGCCCCTGCGCGACGACCGATCAGGACCGTTGCCAGACCCCGACGCGCCCAGTGGGTACGTCAGGAGAAACTGTCGGCCAGGTGCACGCGGTGGCAGCTACGTAGCCCGGTGGGCGGTTAGGAGCTGGGCCAGGTGGACCCCGGACTTCCCGGCCAGGTGCTGAGCCTGGGTGCGGCAGGAGAAACCGTCGGCCAGGTAGACGTCGTCAGGGTCGGCCTCGCGCAGGGCGGGGAGCAGGGCGTGCTCGGCGACGGCGACGGACAGGTCGTAATGACCCTGCTCCATGCCGAAGTTGCCGGCCAGGCCGCAGCAGCCGGACAGCTCGGTGACCTGGGCGCCGGTGCGGTCCAGCAGCTCCTGGTCGGCGGTCCAGGTCATCACGGCGTGGTGGTGGCAGTGGGGTTGGGCGACCAGGCGCACGTCCGACAGGTCCGGTGGGGTCCAGCGGTCGCCGGGGCCGACGGGCGGGTCGGCGGTGAGCAGCTCGGCCAGCGTCCGCGTGGCGGCGGCGACGGTCTCGGCGCGGGGGTCGTCGGGCAGCAGGTCGCGCAGGTCGGAGCGCAGCACGGCGGTGCACGACGGTTCCACCCCGACGATCGGGACGCCGTTGACCGCGAACGGCGCCAGGACGCCCAGCAGGTGCCGCAGCTGTCTTTTCGCCCCGTCGAGCTGCCCGGTGGAGATCCAGGTCAGGCCGCAGCAGGCGGCGTGGTCGGGCACCAGCACGTCGTACCCGGCGTCGCGCAGCACCCGGACCATGGCCAGGGCGATCTCGGGCGAGAGGTTGTCGTTGAAGGAGTCGGTCCACAGCAGCACCGGCCGCCCCGTGCTGGCCGTTCGATACTTCTGTCGTGATTTCGAGAGTTCTACTCTCGAACCGGTGACAGAACTCTCGAACTCCCCCGTCGGCAGGTGGGTGGCGGCCAGGGCCCGGAAGGGGGTGCGGGCAAAGGTGACCATGTCACGGCGGGGGTCCATGCCTCCGGCGCGCAGGACGAAGCGGGCGACGGGACGCAGGCCGAGCAGGGCGTTGACCAGGGGGGCGAGACGGCTGGCGGTGATGGCGCGGGCCCAGCGGGGCAACCAGCCCAGGGCGTAGTGGCTCGACGGGCGCAGCCGCCCGCGGTAGCGACGGTGGGTGACCTCCGACCTGTAGCGGGCGATGTCCACCCCGGCCGGGCACTCGGCCGAGCATGCCTTGCACGACAGGCACAGGTCCAGGGAGGCCGCCACCTCCGGCGCGGACCAGCTCCGGGACACCAACGTCCCGTTGGCCATCTCCTGCAGCACCCGGGCCCGGCCCCGGGTGACGTCCTTCTCCTCGCCGGTGGCCTGGTACGACGGGCACATGAAACCGCCGTCGGCCCGGCACTTGGCCACCCCGACGCAGCGGTGCACCGCGGTGGTCAGGTCCCCGTCGTCCTCGGTGAAGGCGAAGCCACGGGCGCCGAGCCGCCGGGCGGCGGGTCGGCGCAGGTCGGCGTCCAGCGGGCGGGGGTCCACCAGCACCCCGGGGTTGAGCAGGTCGGCCGGGTCGAACAGGTGCTTGAAGGCGCGGAACACCTCCATGGCCCGCGGGGAGTACATCATCGGCAGCAGCTCGGACCGGGCCCGGCCGTCGCCGTGCTCGCCGGACAGCGACCCGCCGTACGACGCGACCAGCTCGGCGGCGTCCGTCATGAACGAGCGCAGCGCCGAACCGTCCCGCACCAGGTCGACGTCCAGGCGCAGGTGGACGCAGCCGTCGCCGAAGTGCCCGTAGGCCATGCCGTCGACCTGGTGGTCGGTCATGAGCGCGGCCAGGGCGCGCAGGTAGTCGCCCAGGTGCTCCGGCGGCACCGCCGAGTCCTCGAACCCCGGCCAGGCCGGGGCGCCCGACGCGGTGCGCCCGGCCAGTCCGGCACCGTCGGCCCGGATCCCCCACACCGCGGACGCGGCGGGCCCGGGCTGGTAGACCGCCACCTGGGCGGTCCCGGCGTCGGCGGCCAGCCGTCGAGCGGCGGCCAGGGCTTCGACCACGTCGGCGCCGCCGACCTCGCAGAACAACCAGCCGCCCCCGTCGGGCAGGGGCGGCACCGACGACGCGCCGCGTACCCGGCGCACCACGTCCACCAGCCGGGCGTCCATGCCCTCCACCGCCAGCGGTCGGTGCGCCAGCAGCGGGGGGACCGCGTCGGCGGCGGCGGCCATGTCCGGGTAGCCCAGTACGACGAGCACCGGTGCGGCGGGCAGGTCGACCAGGCACAGCGTCGCCCCGAGCACGGTGACGCAGGTGCCCTCGGTGCCGACCAGGGCCTTGGCCAGGTCGGTCCCGTGCTCGGGCAGCAGGTGCTCCAGGGAGTACCCGGAGACCTGCCGGGTAAACCGGCCCAGCTCGGTGCGCAGGACATCGAGGTTGCCGGTGACCAGGCGGTCCAGGCCGGGCACCGGCGACAGGTCCCCGGCGGTGGCGGTGAAGCGTCGTCCGGTGCCGTCCACCACGTCCAGGTCGACGACGTTGTCGGCGGTGCGCCCGTAGGCCACGGCGTGCGGACCGCAGGCGTTGTTGCCGATCATCCCGCCCAGGGTGGCCCGGGTCCAGGTCGACGGGTCCGGGCCGAACCGCAGCCCGTGCGGTGCGGCGGCCCGCTGCAGCGCGCCCATGATCACGCCCGGTTCGACCCGCACCGTGCGGGCCTCGGGATCGACCGGCCCGATCCGGTCCAGGTGCCGCACCAGGTCCAGCACCACCCCGGGGCCCACCGCGTTGCCCGCTACCGACGTGCCCCCGCCGCGCGCGGTGACGGGGGCCTCGGCCTCCCGGGCCACGGACAGGGCGGCCAGCAGGTCGTCGGTGTCCAGGGGCGCGACGACGACCTGCGGCACCACCCGGTAGTTCGACGCGTCGGTGGAGAACTCGGCCCGGCGGCGGGTGTCGTCGGCCACCTCGCCGCGCACGGCCCGGCGCAGGGCGGCGACCAGATCGGCACCGTGCGCGGAAGAGAGGTCAGAGAAGGTGGTGGCGCTCACGCCTGGGATTCTTCCACCCCAGCCCGGGCGCACACCTGATCGACGCGAGCTCGTTCGCCCGAAGTGCTGCCTGCGGGTGTGCCGCGACCACCCTTCGGGTCGACGAGCACGAAAGGCGGCCCGGGCAGCTGTTCAGATACTGTGACGGACGAATCGGTCCGGTCGGGGACGAACCGGCCCGTACGGGTACCGGTGTCCGGTAAGCTGCGTCTATGAGCGAGGTGCCCCCGAACCCCTTCGCCGTGCCGGGCCTACCCCCGGACCCAGCATCGGCGCCGACCCCGTCCTCGGACCCCGGCAGATCACCCTACGGCCAGCCCGCGGCCGGGGTGCCCGCCTACGGGACGCCGCCGACATACGGCGCACCGCCGACATACGGCCCCTCCCCCTACGGCGCACCGCCGTCCGACCCCTACAGGATGCCGCCGTACGATCCCTACGGGATGCCGCCGTACGGGCCGCCGGGCGGCGCCTACCCGCCACCCTATGGCCAGCCGTACCTGCCGCACCCGCCGCTGCAGCGCACCAACGGCCTGGCCATCGCGGCGATGGCCGTCGGGATCACCTCGTTCCTGTTCTGCACCTGCCTAGTCGTCGGGATCGTCGCGCTCGTCCTGGGTATCATCGCGCTCAACCAGATCAAGGAGCGGGGCGACAAGGGCAAGGGCATGGCGATCGCCGGGGTGGCGACCGGTGCGGCCAGCCTGCTCCTCGGTATCTTTTTCTGGAGCATCGGCTTCATGGACGACTTCAACGACGGCTTCAACGACGGCTACTACGGCACCCAGGGCCAGACCGTGCAGGTGACGGACGCCAGCGCCGGGTTCGTCACCGCCTGAGCCGCGGCAGCCGACCACCGGGCCAGACGGGTCAGCGGTCGGGCGGCCAGGTCCGGGCGTCGTGGACCGGGAACTGGTCGATGCCCTGGGCCGCGGCAGGGGACGTGAGGCGACCGGCCCGCTCGGCGCCGACGCGAGCCAGCTCGCGCAGCAGGACGGGACGCACGGCTACGGCGACCAGCAGGTCGAGGGCCCACAGCGCGTAGGGGACGGCGACCCACAGGCCCTGCACATCGGTCATCCTGATGAAGAGGCCCAGCGAGGCATGCCCTCCGACAGCGGCGACCACGTAGAACCCGACCGTGACGGCGACCAGGACGCTGAACAGCACCCACCACATCTTTCGGGCCGACTTCGTCAACGGGTAGACGAAGCCCAGGGGCGCCAGGGGCGGCAGGATGAACGCGATCGCGATCCCGACCACCCACCAGCTGTGGTTGCGCCGCCACTCCCGGTTGGTCAGCAGCCGCTGGGCGCGATCGTCTATGTAGCTCATGCCGGTGTACCGCACTGGCCGCAGAAACGTGTCCCGGGCGGGTTCTGGGTGCCGCAGCCGCTGCACACCGTCGGCGCGGGCGGGGCAGGCGCGGCGGCGGCGCTCAGGGAGGTGCCACAGCTGTTGCAGAAGCTCACGCCCTGCGCCTGGGGCGCCTGGCACGAGGGACAGGCCTTGAGCTGCATCGACGTACCGCAGTTGTTGCAGAAGTTCCCGGCCCCGGCAGGCTTGCCGCAGGTGGGGCACATCGTGGTCTGCTGCTCGATGGTGCCGTGCCACACCTGGGCGTCAGCGCCAGCCGCGCGGATATTGCGGACCGCGGCGTCGGCGTGCGCCCTGGCCACCACGACGTTCTGACGGGGGGCGCACTTGACGCACAGCCCGGCTTCCTCGTTCAGGCACTGGTCGCAGACCCAGTGGTTGCAGCCGGGGCAGCGGTGAAAGTGCTTCATGGCTTCGTTCTGGGCGCGTTCGAAGGCCTTCTCGTGCTCCTTGCGCCACTCCGGGCTCTTGCCCCGGTAGCGGTCGTCCATCCGGTCGAGCATCGACCCCGCGGCGTAGCCCATCGAACCGGTCCGCCCGCTGGCGAGGTAGCCGACGCTCCGGGCACCGCCGGAGACCGTCCGCATGAAACGACCCTTCTTGTAGGTCGTCGACGCGATGAACGAGCTGGTGTACCCGTCGCGGCACGAGTCGCAGTCGAAGACGAACTGGAACCCGGCGTCCTCCGACTTGTCGTGGTAGTTGCTGGTGAATGCTTGCATGGCCATGCTCGTCTCCTCTCTTGTCAGGCGGTCACTTGTCGAACCGTTCTCCGCAGTCGGTGCAGAAAGCGTTCTCGAAGAACTGGTAGGCCCCGCAGCGTTCGTTCGGGCAGCGCAGCATCAGACCCGTGCCGCAGCTCTCGCAGGCGTCCTGGACGAATGTCCACTGGGTGCAGGTGGGGCAGTGGACCCACAGCGCCCGGGCGCACCCGGGGCACACCCGCTGGGCCTTGTCCACAGCGCGGTGACACCCCGGACAGGCCCGTCCGAACGGAGCGGTGGTCGCGCACGACGAGCACACCCGGGCGTCGCCGTCGATCGGCGTGCCGCACTGTGTGCAGCGCTTCATGTAGGTGGCCACAGCAGTCCCTCCGACCCCGGTCCCTCCGTCGGCGACGAACGTCACGACGACGCACAGGCTACCAAGCGTCCGGAACCTAACGGTATGAGCCGGGCAACGGCGTGCCGGGCCAGGACCGCCAGAGCAGCCAGCACCGGGCGCCGACGTCGAAGGGTGGTCAGACGTCCTCGATGATGGGCAGCGTGTGCCAGATGCGGTCGATGTAGTCGCGCACCGAACGGTCCGAGGAGAAGAAGCCGGAGCGGGCCACGTTGAGGATGGCCGACCGCGACCAGGCGTCGGCGTCGGCGTAGGCCGCGTCGACCTGGGCCTGGGCCTGGATATAGGCGGCGTAGTCCGCGAGCACCAGGAACCGGTCCTCGTTGAGCAGGTTGGCGACGACCGGCTCGAACACCGACGAGTCGCCGTCGGAGAAGGCACCGGACGCGACCAGGTCGATCGCGGCCCGCAGGTCGGCGTCCTGCTCGTAGTATGCAGTCGGGTGGTAGCCCGCCGTGACCAGCTCGTCGACCTGCGGTTCCAGCAGGCCGAACAGGAAGAAGCTGTCGTCGCCGACCAGGCGCCGGATCTCGACGTTCGCGCCGTCGTCGGTGCCGATGGTCAGCGCGCCGTTGAGGGCGAACTTCATGTTCCCGGTGCCGGAGGCTTCTTTCCCGGCCAGGGAGATCTGCTCGGACAGGTCCGCGGCCGGGACGATCCGTTCGGCCAGGGTCACGTTGTAGTTCGGCGGGAACGCCACCGTGAGCACCTGGTTGACCTTCGGGTCGGCGTTGACGACCCGTCCCACGGCGTTGATCAGCCCGATGATCTGCTTGGCCATCCGGTAGCCCGGGGCGGCCTTCGCACCGAAGACGAACACCCGCGGAGTCACGTCCTCAGGTTTCAGCACCCCGGTATGCAGCTTGTTGTACAGGGTGACGATATGCAGCAGCTTGAGCATCTGCCGCTTGTACTCGTGCAGGCGTTTCACCATGACGTCGTACATGCGGTCCGGGGCCAGCGTCATACCGTCCCGGGTGGCCAGCAGCTGGGCCAGCCGGATCTTGTTGTTGCGTTTCACCTGGCGGAAGCGGGCCCGGAACTCCGCGTCGTCGGCCAGGGGCTCCAGCTGGGCCAGCCGGTTCAGGTCGGTGATCCAGCCAGTCCCGATCGCCTCGCTGATCAGCGCGGACAGCCCCGGGTTGGCGAGGCGGACGAAACGGCGCGGCGTGACGCCGTTGGTCACGTTGGTGAACTTCTCGGGCCAGAACTGCGAGAAGTCCGGCAGCACCTTGTCGCGCAGCAGCTGAGAGTGCAGCTCGGCGACGCCGTTGACCTTCGCCCCGGCCACCGTCGCCAGGTGCGCCATGCGCACCGCCCGCGTCGGGTAGTCGGTGATGATCGACATGCGCCGCACCCGCAGCTCGTCCCCGGGGAACTGGGCCCGCACCTCGTCGAGGAAGTCGTCGTTGATCTTGTAGATGATCTCCAGGTGCCGGGGCAGCAAGCGGCCCAGCAGATCGACCGACCATACCTCCAGCGCCTCGGGCAGCAGGGTGTGGCAGGTGTAGGCGAAGCACTTCTTGGTGATCTCCCACGCCTCGTCCCAGTCGAAACCCTCGAGGTCCACCAGGACCCGCATGAGCTCGGGCACCGCGATCACCGGATGCGTGTCGTTGAGCTGGAAGATAACCCGTTCGGGCAGGCGGCGCAGGTCGTAGCCGTCGGGCAGGACGTGGTCGACGAAGTCCGCGATCGAGCAGGCGCAGAAGAAGTACTGCTGCTGCAGCCGCAGCTCTTTGCCCTGGGGGGTGGAGTCCTCCGGGTACAGCACCGCGGAGATGTTCTCGGCGAAGGTCTGGCCCTGCACCGCGCCGACGTAGTCGCCGGAGTTGAACTCGGCCAGCCGGAACGGCCGGGTCGCCCGAGCGCTCCACAGCCGCAGGGTGTTGACGCGCCCGTTGCGGTAACCGGGGACCATGTAGTTGTACGGCACCCCGAGCACGTCCCACTCCGGCAGCCACCGGCTGCGGGTCCGACCCTTGGCGTCGGTATAGGTCTGCGTCGTCCCGCCGAAGTTCACCGTCACCGCGACCTCGGGGTTGGGGAACTCCCACGGGTTGCCCATGGCCAGCCAGCGGTCGGAGTGCTCGACCTGCCAGCCGTCGACGAACTCCTGGCGGAAGATCCCGTACTCGTAGCGGATGCCGTAGCCGATGCACGGCACCGACATGGTCGCCGCCGAGTCCACGAAGCAGGCCGCGAGCCGCCCCAGACCGCCGTTGCCCAGGCCCGGTTCGACCTCCTGGGCGCGCAGCTCGGTGAGGTTCAGGCCCAGCCGGGCCAGGCCCTCCTCGACGATATCGTCCATGTCGGAGGCCAGCAGCGCGTTGTCCAGCTGGCGCCCCATGAGGTACTCCGCCGACAGGTAGCACACCGCCTTGGCCTGCGCCTCGTGCTGCTTGGCCAGGGTGTCCATCCACCGGGCCTGCAGGTGGTGGCGCACCGTGCGCGACAGGGCCAGGTACTGGTCGTTCTGCGAGCTGCGGACCAAGGACACGCCCTGGCCGTAGTTGAGCTCACGCATGAAGTCCGCGATGAACCCGTCGACGGTGTGCGCGGGGGCCTTGAGGTCGCGCCAGTTGGGCACGCTGCTGTCAGTCACCAGGTCAGGTTAGCGGCGGCCCGCCTGCCCCCGCCAACCCCGCCCTTGCTTCTCGGTCCCTCCGCCGGTCGATACCCCCGATCGGCCTCACAGGCCGAGGAACTCGCGCCACCGGGGCAGCTCGGCGCGGGCCTGGGCCAGGCCGGCGTCGTAGCTGGCCGCCAGGGCGGCGACGTCCCGTGTGGCGTTGCCCACCGACATGCGGTCGGGCACGAACAGGTAGGCCTCGCCGGACGACTCCAGGTCGAACAGCTCGGTGCGGGTCTGGTTGTACCGGCGCCAGCGGGTGCTGAGCGCCTCGGCCGCCGCGGGGAACCTGCGGAAGTAGGCGTCGAACAGCCACGGCACCCGGCTGGGCCGTTTGCGGTAGCCGCGCTCCTGGGTCAGCACCACGAAGAACCGCTGGTAGCCGTCGGCGCGCGCCGCGTCGAGCGCGATCCCGCCGGTGGGGCCCAGCGCGCCGTCCACGTACGTCCGGCCGTCGATGCGTACCGGCGGCATGAGGACGGGCATGGTCGACGAGGCCCGCACCCGGCGCATCAACGTCGGCAGGGTGTCCAGGTCGTCCCGGCCCCAGTACACCTGGGTGCCGGTATCGCACTCGAACGCGCCGATGCGCCGCTGCGCCGGGTTGGCGCGGAACGTCGCGAAGTCGTACGGCAGCGCCTGGTGGGGTCCGGCGGTCTGCTCGTAGATGTAGTGCGCGTCGAAATAGCCCTTGCCCTGCAGGAACGTCCACAGGCTGCCGAAGCGACGGTCCCCGGCGAAGTCCACGAACGACTGCTTTGCCCTGGTGGCGTCCCGGGCCACGTAGTTCGCCGTGTTCGACGACCCGGCGGAGATCCCACCGACCCAGTCGAAGTGGATCCCCGCGTCGAGCAGCGTCGTCACCACCGCCGCGGTGTAGCTGGCCCGCATCCCCCCGCCCTCGAACACCAACGCGACGTCCTTGACGTTCGACACCAGCTCAGCGACCACGCACCCCAGGCTATCGCCGCTGCGCGTCTGTCAGACTCAATCCGTCGGCTTCGAGACACGAGGTGGGACACAGGTAACCGTCCCCACTGTCCCCGGTCGCGAAGGATCCTGGTCGTGATGGTCGGCCATCCACCGCAGGACCGCCGATGACGGGCGCTCCTTGAGCGGTTCGCAGACGACGTTGGTGTCGGCGACGATCACGCGAACGGGTCCCTCGGCTCGTAGTCGGTGTACTCCGGCCGCTCCAGCTCGACACCGCCGAACTCGGCCCGGAAGGCGGCCGCCCCGTCGAGGTACCGCCTCAGCGACGGACCGCCCCCTTCGCCGAGCACCTCTTGCAGGATCACTCTGGCCTCAGCCTCGGGGGACGGCCGACGCAGGTGGCGCCTGGCGTGGGCCCGCAGACGCGCCTTGGTCCCGTCAGGCAGGTTGCGCAGCACTACCTGCTCGGACACCCTCACCACCACCTCGATATCGTGAACTGATATCAATGAATCAGACCCCGACGAGTCCCCTCAAGCGCCTTGCCGTGGCACCAGGCGCAGTTCTGCCGCGGTGCTCGACGCAGCCTGCAGGCATCGTGGCCGCCCTGGTTGCCGCCCCGACCGTGCAGGCCGACCGGGGCACGACCCGCCCGGAGCAGCCGAGCAGGAGATGTGCTGTGACCAGGCAAGACATTAGGAACCGCCCCCACCGGCCCGCGCGAGGAAGTTCATGACGAGGGCACACATGGCGTCCTTCTCCTCCGGTTGCGAGAGGGCGATCATCAGCGTGATCGCCGCCAGGGTGCTGTTGTCGACACGGAGGCTGCCGTCCGCGTCCCGCAGGGCACCGTTGCGGTCGAGAAAATAGACGAACAGCGCGGCAGCGATCCGCTTGTTCCCGTCAGCGAAGCAGTGGTTCTTCACCACCAGGTAGAGCAGGGTCGCTGCCTTCTCCTCCAGGCTCGGGTAGAGCTCGTGACCACCGAAGGACTGGTAGACCTGGGCCACGCTCGACTGGAACGACCCGTCACGCTCCAGGCCGAACAGGTCCGAGTCGCTGGCGAAGCCCATCGAGGCAACGAGCTCGCGGGCCTCCGGGTAGGTCAGCTGCCAGGTGCTGGGTTCGCCCTTCGGCTTGGCCAGTCGCTGGTGGTCGTAGTCGTCGAGCAGACCGAGCCCGTCGGCGTAGACCTGGAGCACGCTCGCCACACCGGCCACCTCGGCGATCCCCGACCGGCCGATGATCCGCAGGACCTGGTTGAGCTGGTCGAGCCGCCGCTGGTTGATCGAGTAGCCCGTGACCAGGTGGTCACGCAGGACGGTCGTCGCCCAGCGGCGGAAGAGGACTCCCTCCGGGGACTTGACCCGGTAGCCGACCGCCAGGACCATGTCCAGGTTGTAGTGCTCGACAAGACGAGTCACCTGGCGAGCCCCCTCGGTTCGAACTGTCGCAAATTTTGCGACAGCTGAGAGCCCAGCCAGCTCTTCGGTCAGGGCGTTGCCGATGTGCTTGCCGATGGTCTTCACGTCCCTGGCGTACAGGGCCGCCATCTGCTGCCGGTTCAGCCACACCGTGTCACCGTCGAGGCGCACGTCGATGGCCGACGTCCCGTCGTCGGTCTGGTAGATGAGGAGTTCGCCACCTGGAGTCTTGTTCATGCCGACGACACTAGAGGACGGCGCCCACACGACGGGATGCGTTATCCACAGATGGGCGGGAGCCTCCGGCGACACCCAGGCCATCCACTGGCCGAGCCCGACGCCAAGGTGTCGTCCTCTTGACGATCTGGGCACGGACCTCATGGCTAGATGGGCACACAGGCCGTTGACCAGGCAAGACATTAGGAACCGTCCCCACTGTCCCGCCGGGGCTGCCTGAGGTCCTGACAGCCCTGGCCCTCTGGAGGGTAGAGTCACGCTCGCGGCCGAGGTCTCGGACGCGGTCGGCACCGGGCTGGCGGCAGAGCGAAGGAGGACGCTGCACCCATGACGAGCAACGACCCGTTCGGAGGGCTGGGCAGCCTCGGCGGCATCTTGGGCGGTATCGCGCGGAGCGTCGTCCCCCAGGACACCCCCGAAGGCAAGCTGCTGGCGGCCCAAGGCGACCTCGCCCACCTGCGCAAGCAGGAGAACGAGCTCCTTCTCGAGATCGGGCGGGAGGCGTACCGACGCGACCCGTCGGCATGGCCGCAGGACGCACGACTACAGCTGGTCCAGCAGAACATCGCGACCGCCGAGCACGCAGCAGGCGAGGCGAGAGCCGCCCAGGAAGCCGCCGAGGCCGCGAAAGCCGCCCAGGAGGCGGCGGGCCGCTGCCCCGGCTGCGGGAACAAGAACCCCGACGGCGTGAGGTTCTGCCAGGAGTGCGGCACGAACCTTGCCGCGGCCGGGCCGAAGCACTGCACCTCGTGCAGCGCCGAGCTCGCCCCCGACGCACGCTTCTGCGGCGGGTGCGGCACCCGACAAGAATGAGACCTGACCACCTGGACACCATGTCCGCGTTCAGCACCTGAGCCCCACCACAACCCCGACCGTCGATTCGAGACTTTTGTCGCGGATTCGAGAGTTTAACTCTCGAATCCGCGACAAAAGTCTCGAACTGATGCGACGTGTCGGTCGGCAACCCCGGCGAGAACTCTCGCAAGCACCATGCTCCGGTCGCGTAGCTCCCGGACGGGCACGGCGGGCAGCACCCCGTAGCCGGTCGGAAGCGTATCCGTCTACCACTGTCCCCCGCGTTCCTGCCCCTGGCCCGAGGCATCACCTTCCGCCCCGACGACCCCGACCTTCCCCGTCGGCTGGTCTCGCCCGCACCCAGCCTGACCCAGCCACTTGACGCAGCGGAAAGTGGCGGCTATATTTTCCGCTACGGAAAGTGGGACGTTGCAGGAAGGACGGACCGATGGACCAGACCCCGGCGGCATGGGGCACACCAGACCCAGCCGCACCCGACCAGGCCGCGCCGACCGTCGACGGTGCGGAGGCCGCCGCCGCGCTGGCCCTCGCCGCCGCCGCGGAAGACGAGCAGAAGCGGGCGGTCGGCAACCCTCCGTGGTTCTACACCAGCCTCGGGCTCTGCCTCGGGGTGCTCATCGGCGCCAACGCCATCGGCACCGAGTGGGTGCGGGTGACCGTCATGGTCTGGACCGTCGCGGTGGAGACGCTGATCATCGTGTCCCTGGTGCGCTCCTGGCGCCGCCGCGGCGTGCGGCCGCAGCTGTTCTCGGCCCTGGACACCCCTGTCGGCGTGGTCCAGCTGCTGACGCTGAGCGCCCTGGTGCTGAGCACCTGGCTGCCCGCCTATGCGCACCCCGGCTGGGCGCCAGTCCTGGGTGCAATCGCGGCCGCGGGCTATATCGGCGTGTGCTGGGCCTGCGAGACCTGGTGGACCCGGCACACCGGCACCGCGAGCGCATGACGGCCGTCCAGTTCAACGAGGAGATCCACGCCCCGGTACGGCTGCGGATCTGCGCCAGCCTGTCGCAGGTGGAGTCGATGGAGTTCGCCGCGCTGCGCCTGACGCTCGGGGTCGCCGACTCCGTCCTGTCCAAGCACCTGTCCCGCCTGGAGAAGACCGGGGTCGTCGCCCTGGACAAGGCCAAGGCCGCGGGACACCAGCGCACCTGGGTGCGCCTGACCTCCCAGGGCCGCCGCGACTACGCCGCCCACATCGCCGCCCTGCGGCAGATCGCCGGCCTGTGACGGGCCGCCGGAACCGTCCCGGCTGAGAACTACCGCGTGGTACGTCAACCGACCACCGCGTGCCTGACGTACTCAAGACCAAGTGTGGGGCTGGTCTGGGACTTCAACACCTGAGCCCCACCGCAACCTCGACCGTCGATTCGAGAGTTCTGTCGCGGATTCGAGAGTTTAACTCTCGAATCCGCGACAGAAGTCTCGAACTCATGCGACGCGTCGGTCGGCAACCCCGGCGAGAACTCCCGCAAGCACCATGATCTGGTCGCGTAGCTCCCGGACGGGCACGGCGGACGGCACCCGTAGCCAGTCAGACACGTATCCGCCTACCACCCGCCCGGTCTGTACGTCTGCCAGGCACACGACGACGGTCCAGCACAAAGAACCAGACACGAAGACCTCACACGTGGCCATGAGTACCGGTCCGTCGACCAGGCCCAAGACGCCCAGACCAGATATGAGACCTCCCGTAGCCATGGCACCAGTTCGTCGGTCGGTCAGGTCCAGGCGGCGACCTCCCGCACAACAGGTCCAGACGGTTGCAGGTCGCGGTACAGACGGAAGACAGGGACCCAGGAACCGAGCACCGAGCACAAGCCGGGCGGGTGGTAGGCGGATGCGTGTCTGACTGGCTACGGGTGCCGTCCGCCGTGCCCGTCCGGGAACTACGCGACCCGCAGCAGACCAGCCACGTCGCCGGTGCGACACTTTCACGCCGATGCGACACTTTAAAGGGTCGCATCGGCGTGAAAGTGTCGCACCGGCGGATCTCGGATCGGCCCGGTGCTACGGTTCGGCCATGAAGAACGTCACCATCATGTTGCAGTCCGACGACCCGGCGCACCAGCTGAGTGCCACAGCGTACGACCCGCCGAGCCCAGCATTTCTTGCCTGGATGCGGCTCTTCGGGGCCGAGACCGCTGAAGAGATGGATGCCGCCGGGGCCGCCGATCCGAACGTGGCGCAGGCGGTCGAACGCATCAAGGAGTTCTGCGCCGACCCGGCCAACCGCGAGGAGATCGAAAGGATTCAGCACTCTGAGGCCGAACGGCAGGCGGATGAGGACGAGACAATAGTGCTGCGGATCAGGATCACACCCCGGTAGCCACAGAGCTTCGCCAGCGAGGTGGCTCCAGCGTTCGACCGTGGCCCGGCACCAAGCCGGCCTGGACGGCGACGACCTCGATCGTGGTGTTGCCCACCGACATGCGGTCGGGCACGAACAGGTAGGCGTCGCCGGACGACTCCGGGTCGAACGGCTCCTCGCGGGTCTGGTTGTACCGACGCCAGCGGGTGCTGAGCGACTCGGCCGCCGCGGGGAACCTGCGGAAGTAGGTGTCGGACAGCCGGCTGGGCCGTCTGAGGTAGTCGCGCTCCTGGGTGAGCACCACGAAGAACCCTGGGCCGCAGAGTGCGGGACGCCAGCGTCGCACAGTGCTGCATCGATCCGTCGCAGACTGCTGTTCAGAATCGTCGCAAACTGCGGTATTCTGGCGCGATGGAGTACCGGCCGCGAGTCATCGACGCACGTGTCGTCCAGATGCTGCATGCCATGGGCGGTATCGTGCTGGAAGGTTCACGAGCCTGCGGCAAGACCTCGACTGGGCTGGAGCACGCATCCAGCGCGGTGCGGCTCGACTCGCCGCAGGTCGCCGCGCTGGTCGACCTCGACCCTGCGGGCCTGCTCGTCGGCGAGGCTCCCCGCCTTGTCGACGAGTGGCAGCTGGCACCGGCGCTGTGGAACGTGATCCGTCACGAGATCGACACCCGCCAGGCACGCGGCCAGTTCATCCTCTCCGGGTCGGCGACCCCACCCGACGACATCCGCAGACACTCCGGCGCGGGACGGCTGGGACGGCTTCGTCTGCGCACCATGACACTGGCCGAGAGCGGACGCTCCACCGGCACCGTGTCACTACGGGCCCTGCCAGAGCAGTCGTCGCTGACCAGCGTGCGCGGCCAGCTCACCTACCGCGACCTGGCCGCCGAGGCCGTGCGCGGGGGTTGGCCTGCCTTGCTGGACGCCACCGTCGCAGAAGCCTCCGACTACAACACGTCCTATGTCGACGATCTATGTTCCACCGACGTTCCAGGCGCCTCAGGTTCTCGCCACGACCCTGTGCGTCTACGCCGTCTGCTGATGAGCCTGGCGCGCAACATCAGTGCAGAGGCAACGGTCCAGTCGCTGACCCGTGACGTGGCAGCCGCCGGTGCCCCGACGGACAGGTCCACCATCGCCACCTACCTCGACGCCCTGGCCACCGTCTTCGCACTGGAAGAACTACCAGCGTGGAGCGTCGCCCTGCGCTCCCGCACCCGGCTGCGCACCCGTGGAAAGATCCACCTGGCCGACCCAGCCCTGGCCTGCGCCGTCCTGGGAGTCTCAGCAACACGACTCGGCGACGACCCAGAGTATTTCGGCCAGGTCTTCGAGGCCATGGCAATACGTGATCTACGCGTCTATGCCGACCTCCAACGGGCTACGCTGCACCACTACCGCGACGAGACAGGTCTAGAGATCGACGCCGTCATCGAGCACCACGACGGTTCATGGTCAGCGGCAGAGATCAAACTCGGGTCGTCCATGATCGAGGCGGCAGAACGCAACCTCCTCAAGCTGGCTAACGAACGCGTCGACACCTCTCGCATCGGCCCACCGAAATTCCTCGCCATCATCACCGGAACCGAGTACGGCTACACCCTCCCGTCTGGCGTGCACGTCGTCCCGCTCGCCGCTCTGGCCGCATGAGTCGAGGCCTGCCTCAGGACAAGGGGGGGTCGCCTTCTTGACGATCTGGGCACGGACCTCATGGCTAGATGGGCACACAGGCCGTTGACCAGGCAAGACATTAGGAACCGTCCCCACTGTCCCACCCCTACTGGTGAAGCGCGTCGGTCGGGTGAGGCAACAGGAGGCGTCAGTCGTCTTTGAAAATAAAGGCAAGAGTTCCCCCTTTGTCCGGCTGGGCCACCACAAGCATGAGCTTGCCAGGGTAGAAACGACGCAAGCTGAGTGGCGGCACGTTCTTGGTGACTCGGACACAGACAGTGGTATCATCAGGATTTCTGATCGTTAGATAGAAAACTAGTTCGACTTTACCTTCATCGTCCGTCACTCCGGTCGGCTCAACGGAAGCGATCACACAGTTGAAAGGCCCTTCGGGTACGTCTTGGAACGGAGGGCGGGCATTCATTTCGTTCTCTTTGCGCTGCCGTTCAACATTTTGCAGCCATTCCGCACGATCTTGCGCCTGGTCCCAAAGAACACGGAAGCGCATCGAGTCGGTCGCATCGATCGCGACCGGCAGGATCATACCGGTTATTGGCCACTTGCCTACCTGTTCTATGGAAATCCTCTCGTGACGTTCGATCCAGCATGCATCGACCTGCGAGGCGGACAGAACCCCGCCGATCTTGCCACCGATTCCATCCTCACAGGTCTCCAGATCGCTGGCAGCCTCGAGCACTTGGAACTGCCCCAAGACTTCGTCGCAGGTGTTCAGCAGCGAATCAGCAGCATCCGTGGTGTCGACAACATCTGCCACCTTGTTCTGACGAAAGAATGAACGCTTCACGGAAGCCTCTCTGGGGCAATGAGGGAACGGCCTTCCTACTGCCTCGGCAGGCCGGTCCCCCTGCCGGGGTCTTTGTGGCGCTGCCGGGCGGCCTGTTCCTGTTTCTTGAAGAGGCCGAACCGGGGCAGGAACTTGTCCCAGTCGATGGCGTGGGCGTCGATCTCGGGGCCGTCGATGCAGGCGTGCTGGCGGACCAGCTTGCCGTCGACCATGACCGGGACCATGCAGGCGCCGCACATACCGGTGGCGTCGACCATGATCGCGTTGAGGGACGCCACCGTGGGGACGCCGTAGGGCTTGGTCAGGTCCGAGACGGCGCGCATCATCACCGAGGGGCCGATCGTCACGACCTCGGCGATCTTCCGGCCGGCCTTGAGCATCTGCTCCAGGGGGGTGGTGACGAGACCTTCGGTGCCGAACGAACCGTCGTTGGTGGTGTAGATCACCTCGAGCTGGTCGCCGAACTCGGCCTGCAGGGCGGGGACGCACTCGCCTTCGGCGTCCCAGAACATCAGGTCCTTGGTGCGGAAACCGTTGATCAGGATGACGTGGTTGCCCAGGCGCAGGTGCTGGCGCAGGATCGGGTAGACCGGGGGCAGGCCCAGGCCACCGGCGATGAAGACCACCGTCTGGTCGGACGGGTACTGGTGCAGCACCGACGGGCGACCCAGCGGACCGGCCACACCGGCCAGCACGTCACCTGGCTGCATGGCGTTCATCTGGGCCGACGACGCACCGACGGCCTGCACCACCAAGGTGATGGTGCCCGCGTCGGCGTCCCAGTCGGCCAGGGTCAACGGGATCAGCTCACCCTTGTCCGCCGGGTAGACCCGGACGAACTGGCCGGCCTGGGCCGACCGGGCGATGACCGGGGCCCGCACCACGAACTCTTCGATGCCCTCCGACAGGTGGCGCTTAGCGACGATGACCGCCTCGCTGGCCGCCTGCTCGGTGTACTCGCGGGCGCTGGCCACCCGGGCGGCCACCTCGGCGGCAGGCACCGCGATGTCCAGGATCTGGCGGGCGGCGGACTGGCCGTCACCGGCGGCCAGGATGGCCGTGGAACCGCCGCGGGCCGCGTCACCGCCGGAGTAGATGCCGGCGATGGACGTCTCCTGCGAACCGGACTCCAGCTCGATGGTGCCCCAGCGGGACACCGCCAGGTTCGGCTCGGAGTCCTTGATGATCGGGTTGGCAGCGTTGCCCAGAGCCATGATGACCAGGTCGACCGGCATCTGCGAGGTGCGACCGGTGGCGACCGGGCGGCGACGACCCGAAGAGTCCGGCTCGCCCAGCTCCATCGTCTCGATAGTCGCAGCGGTGACGAAACCCTCAGCGTCGCCGTGGAACTCCGTCGGCGAGTGCAGCTGCATGAGCGCGATGTCCTCTTCGAGGGCGTGCTCCAGCTCTTCGACCCGGGCCGGCATCTCCGCCTGGGTGCGGCGGTAGACGATCGTGACGTCGCCGCGCAGCCGCCGGGCGGTGCGGGCGGCGTCCATCGCGGTGTTACCACCGCCGACGACGATGACGTGCTTGCCCGCGACCTCCGGCAGGGGGGTCTCGTGCTCGTCGTGCGCGGCCTGCATCAGGTTGACCCGGGTGAGGAACTCGTTGGCGGACATGACGTTGAGCAGGTGCTCACCGGGCACGCCCATGAACTTCGGCAGCCCTGCGCCGGAGCCGACGAAGATCTTCCAGAACCCGGCCGCGCGCAGGTCCTGCATGGTGGCGGTCTTGCCCACGACGAAGTTCTTGACGAACCGACCGCCCAGCAGGCGGATCTTACGCACCACGTCGTCGATCAGGCCGTTGGGCAGACGGAACTCGGGGATGCCGTAGCGCAGCACCCCGCCCAGTTCGTGGAAGGCCTCGAACACCGTGACCGGGTAGCCCTCGACCGCCAGCAGGTAGGCGTTGATCAGGCCCGACGGACCCGACCCGACGATCGCCACCGGCGGTTTGGTCGCCGCCTGCCACGGGTCGGGGACGTGGCCGAACCGACGCTGGTCGCTGTCAGGGTCGACCAGCTTAGCCCGTTCGGGCAGGAACCACTCCACCTGGCCGATGGACATCGGTTTCTTGTGCAGGCAGACGCCCTGGCACTGCAGCTCCTGCGGGCAGACCCGGCCGGTGACGTTGGGCAGCGGGTTGGACTCCTCCATCATCTCCAGGGCCTCGGTGAACCGGCCCTGGCCCAGCAGTTCGAACATGGTGGGGATGTGGATGCGCACCGGGCAGCCGCCGTTGGGCGTCTCGCGCCCTTCCAGCAGCTCGCCGACCTCGCACGGCTTCTCCGAGCACTGCTTGTCGCGGATGGCCTCCAGCCAGACGAACAGGTCGACGTCCCGCTGGGTATAGCCCAGGGCCATGTAGCCCAGGTACCCGGTGTTGACCAGGTCGAAGTCCTCCGAGCGCTCCTCAGCGGGGCGGATATACGGCTCGATCCCGCTGTTGATCGGCCAGTCCTGGCTCAGCCCGTCGAACATGGGGTAGCGGTCGGACAGGTGCGCGTCGATAGCGCGCATGAACACGCGCTTCTTGCCCAGCGGCAGGTTCCAGACGAACCGCATGAGCACGGTCGCCGCGGCGTCGTCGCGGGACAGGACGTCCCACAGGGCCAGCGTGAACTCCCGGCTGAGTTCCTGGCCCCGGAACTCCGCCGCGACAGCGGCCAAACCGTCGCTGATGAACATCTGCCGGAAGGCCCGCGGGTCGGCCGCCAGGCGGCGCTGCAGCAGGTCCATCTGCCGGTGGAAACCGGTGACGGCCCGGTCGGACTGCAGCGTGGCCATCTGCTCGGCGGCGGAGTCGAGCGCGGCCTTGGCGCCCAGCCAGGTCGCGACAGGATCGACGCCCGGGCCGACCGCGGTGCTCGGTTCGGAAGTGGTAGTCATCGGATGATCTCCGCGTCGCAGGTGGCCTTGACCCGGGCGATCCGGGCGGCGATCTCAGGGGTGATCTCCAGACCGTCCAGGGCGCCGCCTTTCATCTGGGCGACGACCTGGGCCTGTCCGTCGACGATCATGGTGGTCTTCTCGAACAGCGCCGGTAGTTCCTGGTAGCAGGTGCCGCAGTCGTTGCAGGCGGCGATGTCGTCCAGGTCCAGCCAGATCGGCCAGTCGTCCATCCCCGGGGCCGCCGCCGCGGCGGCGGGGGCGGCAGCGGGGGCCGGGCCGGGCATACCCAGCATGGTCGGCGCCAGCGGAGCGGTGGACGTAGCCAGCTCGGCCAGGGCGGCGGCGATCTCGTCCATGGACGACTCGCGGGCCTCCAGAGCCTCGTCGAGCTGGGTGCGCAGCGTCGCCAGCTCGGCGGCGTGGGAGGCGGAGAGGGCGCCCACGGTGACACCGGCCAGGTACTGCAGCGTGGTCCAGTGCCGACGACGGTCCTCCACCAGGGCGATGATGGAGCCGTCGCAGGCCACCTTGATCAGGCGCCGGTCGTCGTCCGTGGCGTAGACGAACGGGACCTGGCCCTCACGGTCGCCCGGCGCCAGCTCGACGTACTCGGCGACGGGCACGGCGGCGTCTTCCTGCTCTGGCTTGAGCTTGCGGAAGTGCTTCTTGAACCGCACCTCGCCCAGGGCGAACTCGGCCGGGGTGAGCGGGGTCTCCAGCAGCTGGAGGTTGCCCGAGGCGTCGACGTGCTGGACGGTCGCTGTGGTCCACAGCTGGTCGACGTCGGGGTTGCCGGCGAGCGACCAACGGTCGGACTGGGCCTGGCCGCCGCGCGGGTCGTGGACGTACAGCGGGGCCATGCGCGACTCCACCGCGAGCCTGGCGTGCTTGGCCGACAGGTCGTCGGCGACACCGTTCTCCGGCTGGCAGGGGGTGTAGACCTGCATGAGCGCCGCACCGCCGTCGTACCCGAGCAGAGCCTGGGAGGTCTCCAGGAAGTGCGCGTACAGCGCGGTGGAGACCGAGCAGGAGAACACGTTCGGGTGGAACGCGGCGATCAGGCCCAGCTCCTTGCGCATCTCGGCCTTGCCGCCGTGGGCGGAGCCGATGCGGGACAGGTCGGAGTCCTGGCCGACGAAGCTGGCCGTGGAGGCCTGGCCGCCGGTGTTGGAGTAGGCACCGGTGTCCAGCACCAGCATCTTCACCGGGGTGCCCCCGGCCAGCACCCGTGACATGGCACCGAAGCCGATGTCGTACGCCGCGCCGTCGCCGGAGACGGTGAGGAACACCGGCAGCATCGCCAGCTCGTCGTCGGTGAACCCGCGCCAGTCCAGCATGGCCAGGGCCTTGTCGTCCCGGGCGGCGTCGTAGGCGTCGTCCAGCTCCAGCCGGGCGGTGCGCAGGGCCTTGACCGTCTGGGCCGCCTGGGCGGCGATCCCCTCGAACATGCCCTGGGCCAGCGGCTGGGCATCCTGGAACAGCGAGTTGACCCACGGGTCGATGTACGGGTTGAACGGCAGCGTCGAGGCGTACACCGACGAGCAGCCGGTGGAGTTGGCGATGATGGTCGGGGACGGGCCGTCGCCGGTCGGACCGGCCTCGGCGTTGTAGACGGCCTTGTCCAGCTCGGCGATGGCCCGGGTGATGCGGTCGACACGAGCGGTGTCTGTTGTGCCCGTCAGGGTGCCGAGCTTGGCCCGCAGCTGGTCGAGCAGACCTTCCAGCTGGCGGATCTGCGCCTTGGTGCGGACCCCGGCCCGCACCCGCGACAGCGCCGTGAGCAGGCGGATCGAGGTGACCTCGCCGCAGCCCCGGCAGGCGCCGTGCCCGCCGACCATGGCGTAGTAGGCCGTGCGGTCCAGCAGCAGACGCTTGACGTCGCCGCCCGGAGCCACAGCGTCCTCGGTGACGCGGCGCGGGCTGGTGGGCAGCTGGGTGTACCGCTCGAACTTGGCCTCCAGGATGCCCAGCACATCGGCGTCCTGCTCGGCCTTGACCAGGGTGTTCGGGCCGCAGACGTCGATGCACTGCAGGCAGCCGGTGCACTTCCAGGGATCGACCACGGCGGAGAACAGGGCGCCGGTGCCCGGCTCTTCTTTCTCGGGGGCGTCGAAGAAGGGCCGGGTGCGAGCCACCGGGAAGGCGGCCAGGGCCGCGACCACGGCGGGTACGGCCTTGCGCGCGGCCTTGTCGGACTCGGCGATCACGTCGGCCGCCTGGGTGGCGATCTCGGTCAGCGTCGCGTCGGTCGGGGCTTCGCGCAGCAGCCGGCGGGTGCGCTCGGCCCAGGCGTGCACCACCCTGCCGACGGCCTGGGCGCTGGCCGCAGGCAGCTGCGCCGCTTCGACGGCGGCGGTGAACACGTCGTCCACCTCGTGCACCGTCATGGGGATGGCAGCGTCGGGGCAGACGATGCCGCACTCCAGGCAGCCGGTGCAGCCCGACGGGTCGAAGACCGGCACCTCACGCCGGAAGATGCCCTTGTTCTTGGCCTGGGCGGTCCCGACCGGCATGAACAGACCGGCACCCGGCAGCACCGGCGACTCGCCGATGGTGCCCTCGCGGAACGGCCGGGCCACCAGGTCCTCGTAGTAGCCCGGGTCGAAGATGGCCTGGGGGCGGGGGGTGGCGGCCGTGGGGCACATCGCGGCCGACAGGGCACCGGACACCCGGGCGGCGGGCTTCTCGTCGTCGGCCGCCACGAACTCGGGGGCGTCGTAGTCGATCACGTGGGTGGCGATGGCACCGTCGTCGATGACGGCCATGTTGCCGTCCACCACCGCGGCGCCCTTGCGGCCGAACTTCTTGACGATCTGGGCCCGTACCTTCTCGCGCAGCTCGGTGGCCGAGGCCCCGGCCGCGACCCGCTCCACGTGGCCGGTCACCGCGCCGATGAAGGCGATGCCCATCATGCGGGTCTCCAGCTCGGCGCTGGGGGCGTGCTTCTTGGCCACGGTGAAGGCGTCGAGCACTGCCAGCTTGATCCGGCGCTCGCGGATGGTGCGGCGGGCGTAGGCCGGCAGCGACTTCCAGGTCTCCAGCGGGCCGAGCGACGACTGCAGGATGAACGTGCCGCCGGTGACCAGGCCCTTGAGGGGGTTGGTGTGGGCGAACACCATGTGGTCGGGCGAGACGACGACCTCGACGTCCTCCAGGTCGTTGTTGGTCAGCAGCACGTGCTCGGGCGACAGGGTGATGTAGTAGTTGGTGGCCGCGCCGGACTTCTCCGACCCGTACTTGGGGGCGGACTTCGAGTGCAGGTCCAGCGCGCCGGAGAGGATATCGGTCAGCAGCTTGCCGGTGGCGACCGTGCCGTACCCGCCGACCGAGTGGAAGCGGATGCGCAGGGAGCCCTCGGGCAGCAGCTGCGGGTTCGGCTCCGTGGCCAGGGCCATGGCGGCGGTCTCGGGGTAGGCCGCGCGCAGACGGTCCTGCAGGGCCTTGGCCTCGCCGGTCGCGGCGTCGTCGAAGAACTGCGAGCCCAGGTAGAACAGCGGGGGGGCGTCGTGGGTCGACGCGGCCTTGACGGCGGCGACCAGGTGGCGGGGCTGCACGTCGTGGCTGCCCAGGCCGAAGATCACCGTGCTCAGGCGCGGCTGCGTCACCAGGGCCGGAATACCTGCGAACTGTTCACCGGTGGCGTTGGCGCCGGCCCGGAACAGGGCCTGGGTGACCAGGCGGGTCAGGGCGGTGTCGTCCGAGCGTTCCATCACCAGCACGGACCTGGCGTTGGCGACGGCCTGGACCAGCTCGGCCTCGCCGAACGGCTGCAGCAGCTTGACCGAGGCCACGCCCACCTTGATGCCCTGCGCACGCAGGTAGGGCAGGACGGCGCGCAGGTCGTCGGTGATCGAGCCCATGCCGACCACCACGACGTCAGCGTCCGCCGTGTCGTAGGTCTGGACCGGGGCGTACGCCCTGCCGGTCAGCTCGGCGTACTCGGCCATGGCCGCCCGGACGATGCCCGGTACCGCCGAGGCGAAGTGGGTGCGGTGGTCGGCCGCCCCGGCCTGGAAGTCCGGCTGGTTCTGCACCGGGCCGGTCAGACCCGGGTTGTTCGGGTCGACCAGGGCCGGCACCAGCTGGCGGGTGCCTTGGGTCCAGGCGTTGGTCCAGGCGCGGCGCCACGAGGCGTGCAGGTCGTCGGGCAGCCAGGCGAGGGTGGAGTCCACCAGGTCGCCCGTGGCGTCGGCCTCGATCTGGTCGGCGTTGCCGGTCAGGTACTCGGTCAGGGCCGCCCGGTCGGTCTCGATCAGCTCGGCGGCGTGGCGGGCGACGTACTGACCCAGCTGGAACACCCGGCCCCGGGCGCCGAACAAGATCTCCTGGGCCACCGTCGGGCAGGCGATACGCCCGGCGGGGTCACCGAGGTAGGTGCGCAGCAGCTCAGGCTCGGGCAGCACCATCTCGCTCATGACGTGGCTGGTGGCGAACCCGTCCATGGCGTTGGCCACGGGGACCAGGGACAGCGCCGACACCTTGTAGCTGATAGCGGCCAGGTCGGCGGCCTCCTGCGGGTCGGAGCCGAACAAGATGGTGTACCCGGCGGGCAGCAGGGAGTACACGTCGTCGTGCCCGGCCATGACGTTAAGCGCGTGCTTGGACACCACGCGGGCCGCCACCTGGAGCACGAAGCCGCCGATCTTCTTCCCGGCGGTGACGTAGTGCGACTCCAGGGCGTACAGGATGCCCTGCGACGACGAGGCGTTGGAGATGAACGCCCCACCGGTCAGCGCCGCACCCAGCGCCCCGGACTGGGCCGAGTGCTCACCCTCGGTCTCGACGAAGAACGGGTGGCGGCCCCACACGTTGAGCTGCCCCTCGGCCCGGGCGGCCTCGAAGGCCTCCGAGATCTCGGTGGACGGTGTGATCGGGTACCCGATCACACCGCCGCAGACGTGCTGCATCACGTACGCCACGGCACCGTTGCCGTTGATGACGCTCGGGACTCCAGGGAACGGAACTGGCTGGGTCACAGATACCATCCTGACAAGTTGGCACGCAGGGTCCTGCGCGTGAGGTACGACGAAGCGCCACGCCGACCACGACGGTGTGCGCCCCTGCGCGACGGTACACGACCGGCGCCTCAAGGCTGATCGACGGACGACCCAAAAAGGGTAAAGAGGTGACGTACACCATACCAGGACGATAGGCCCTGGCCAGCGCTCCTCCGCAGGTGGCCGACCCAGACCCCCGAGCGGCTCGCCCGGTCGGCGCAGCCGACAGGTGACCACATGCTGGTCCGCGGACCACCTCGTGGTCAGGACGACTCAGCCGCCTTGTCGCGCAGGAACCGCACCACCTCGTCCACCCGGGTGGACGGCGCGTCGTGGGGGAAGACGACGCCGTTGCGCTGGTGCGCGGCCCGCAGCTCCCGGGCCATCCGTTCGGCCCGGTCGAAGTCCTCCAGCCGACCCAGCACGGGATCCTTGCCGCGGGGCCCGGTGACCAGCCCCAGATCTCTGGCCTGCTGCCGGACACCTCGCCCGTCGGCCACAGGCCTTGCCTGGTAGCAGACGAGCCAGACCTCGAAGCACGGGTTGGAGACGACCAGGTCGATCCCCTCCAGCCTGACCCGGTCCTGCAGGTGGGTCAGCTGCGGCGCGAACTCGTCCACGTCGGTCACCACGTAGACACGGTCCCACCGGTTGCCTTGGTCGTGATGGTCTGCCGCCTCGGCCGCATCAGCATCCAGGAGTGCCCTGGCTTTCTCCACCAGGCCGCCGGGGTCTCGGTGCGACGCGACGACCTTCACGTTCACGGTGCGGAGCTGACGCTCGACCATGTCGAAGTAGCGCTTCTCGGTCACGGTGCCACCGACGACTATCGCAACCCGGGCACGCGGGACTCTGGTGCCGGTGGAGCGGCGGGTCGAACGCGGTTCGCCCAGGCGCCGACCGTCAGGTTTCTTACGTCGGGCCACGTCAGCGGTCCATGGAGACCAGTGGTGTCGGGATGTGCGGAATCCCGCCGTAGCGACCGGTGAGATAGCCGCGTTCCAGGCTCTCGTCCTTGCGCGGGGAGTACTCGGCCACAGCAACCAGCTCTGCGGCGCCGGTGACCGGGTCCTTCTCGGTCCGCCACACCTGGTCACGGGCCAGCGGTTCGCTGCTGGTGCCACGCCCGAGCAAGGAGGTGTCATGCGTGGTGAACACCAGCTGTGCCTGGCGCGGGTTGGTCGAGGGGTCGGCGAACAGGCCGACGAGGGCACGGACGACGAACGGGTGCAGGCTGGTGTCGACCTCGTCGATCACTACCGTGCGGCCCTCGTCCAGCCCCGCCAGGATGATCGGCGCGAAGGAGACGAGGGCCTTGGTGCCGTCCGACTCGGACTCGAAGGGCAGGTCGACACCGCCCGACGCGCTGGTGTGGGTGAACCGGAGCTGCCTGAGGTTTCGCCTGATCCGCGGCCAGTTCTCGTTCAACCACTCGGTCGACGCCTCCAGTTCCGGCCACGCCTTGATCTCGGCGAGAGAGGGCTCGTCGACTGAGACATCGCTGACACCGATATCGGCGTTGCGCATCAGCTCAAGGAATGCTGCCTTGCGCTCGGGATGCTCGGTCAGCAGATCGACCGCGGCACGAGCCGACGGCGAGCGTAGTTCCATGACTGGTAGCCCGCTGTCTGTGTGGACACTCGCCCGGTACGTCTCGATAGACACGACTGCCTGGTGGGCAGGCGCCAGGAGGTCGCTGCCGAACTGGGCTCCGACCGCCAGAGTGAGCGCGTTCGGCCTGGTCCGGGCCGTGTCCACGAGCTGGGTGCGCGGTCCCCGGAACGGGCGGCCGAACCGGAGCTCGGCACCGTCCCTGGTGAACAGCTCGGTGCGCCGTGCCGTCCGGTAGACGTACAGCCACTCGCGTACGACACGGCAAGAGTCGACGGAAAAGCCGTACTGGTAGTCCAACCCGTCGTCGGCCCGGACCTCGACCTCGAACGACGACGGCAACCCGGCGCTGTCCCGGTCCAGCCGGAACGGCTCTGCCTGGGTACCGCCGTCCACCGGCCAGCGCACGTAGGAGTCGCGCACGGCACCGACCAGATAGTCGATGGCCTTGACCAGGGTCGACTTGCCCGAGGCGTTCGCCCCGTAGACCGCCGCGAGCGTACTCACCTGTGGATCCCAGCCGGTTGCACTGGGGACCGCATGTCGGTACGTCCGACGCATCGACAGCTCTTGGACGTCGCGGAACGCCTGGTAGTTCTCCACGCTGAGACTGAGGAGCATCGCGATCCCTCCCGGTACACGTCGTGCCGCCGATGATGCAACTATAGCCCAGCCGTTGCTGAAAAACCGCGTGATACTGGCTAAGGATGCACATCCTATGATCATCCCGAGGATCGGGCGACAGGTGCAGCAGGCCAGCGCCCACTACCACCACCGGCAGCCGGGCCTGGGAGATCGCGGCACACCGGCCACCGTCGGGCCGGTCCTGTGTCTCGTCGCGGAACACGGCGTCGGTTCCTCCGACCGGACGACAGGACACGAGAGGCTCGCCTTACGCGGTATCGGGTGAGAGACTGGGGGATCTCGGACATACCGGTCGAAAGGAACGAAGGGGCGATGAGACGACAGCGTGTGGCGTCCGGCGCCCTCGTGGGCGCCGTCTGGCTGGGCCTGGCGGCGCTGGTCGCGCCGCCGAGCGCCGCGACCCCGTCCGACGCGCCGTCGGCCGCCCCCCTGGTCGACCCCCTCGGACGCCAGCTGGGCCGGGACGCGCGCGACCCCTCGGCCGACCCCGTACCCACACCACCGGTCACCCCGTCGCAGCAGGAGGCACCGGTCCCCGAACCCACCCCGGAGCCCGCACCCGAACCGCCAGCGCCCGGCCCGGACTGCGCGGTGCTGGCCTGCGTCGCCCTGACCTTCGACGACGGCCCGGGCGACTACACCGCTCTCCTGCTCGACGACCTCGCGGCCCGGGGCGTGCCCGCTACGTTCTTCGTCCTCGGCTCTCAGGTCGACAAGCACCCCGATATCGTCGCCCGGATGGCCGCCGAGGGTCATGCCGTGGGCAACCACTCCTGGTCGCACCCGCGGCTGACGACCCTGTCGGCCGAGGAGGCGGGCTGGCAGATCGACGCCACCACCACGATCGTCCAGCAGACCACCGGCACCACCCCGACGCTGGTCCGCCCGCCCTACGGGGTGTCGAACGACACCGTCCTGGCCGTCCTGGCCGAACGCGGCGCCGCGGCGATCATGTGGAGCGTCGACACCGAGGACTGGCGCAACCGGGACGTCGAGATCACCACCCAGCGCGCCCTGGAGGGCACCGAACCCGGTGCCATCATCCTCATGCACGATATCCACCCGACCTCCGTCCAGGCCGTCCCCGGTATCGTCGACCAGCTCCAGGCCGCGGGCTACACCCTGGTCACCGTGCCCGAGCTGCTCGGCCCCACCACCCCCGGCCAGCTCTACCGCAACCGCTGACGCCCGAGGGGCCGCCCAGACCCGGGGGATCCGTCAGGGCAGGTCGCGCGGGCCGCACGCCGGGCAGGCCGGGTCCCGGGCCAGCGTCACAGCGTCGAAGCGCATGGCCCAGGCATCGACCAGGAGCAGCCGTCCGACCAGGGTCGGCCCGCCGAGGACCAGCTTGAGCGCCTCGGCGGCCTGGACGGTGCCGACGATCCCCGGCAGGACGCCGAGGACACCCGTCGCGGGTGCCTGGTCCGGCGGTCCGGGGTGCAGGCAGCGGTAGCACGGCCCGGACCCGGTGAACACCGCGACCTGGCCGTGGAGCTGCCAGACCGACCCGTGGACCCACGGGGTACGCAGCGCCAGGCAGGTGTCGTTGATCAGGTAGCGGGCCTCGAAGCTGTCGGTGCAGTCGACGACGACGTCGTAGGCGGCCACGACCGGCGTGGCGTCGTCGCTGGTCAGCCCTGCCGGGTGGCGGACGACCTGGACGCCGGGGTCGAGGGCGGCCAGACGGTCGGCGGCCGAGTCGACCTTGGCCCGGCCGGTGTCGGCGGTGCCGTGGACGACCTGGCGCTGCAGGTTGGACTCGTCGACGGTGTCGAAGTCGGCCAGGCCGACGGTGCCCACCCCGGCCGCGGCGAGGTACAGCGCGACCGGCGATCCCAGCCCGCCCAGGCCGACGACCAGGACCCGCGCGGCCCGGATCCGGCGCTGCCCCGCCTCGCCCACCTGGGGCAGCGCCAGGTGCCGGGCGTAGCGGGCGGTCTCGGCGGTGGTCAGGGGGCGCAGCCGGTGGTCGGGCACCAGGCTGGTGGGCTCCGCGCCGGGCTCTTGCGCCGGGCGGGTCAGGTCGCCGTGCCCTCGGCTCGGCCGGTCGCGGGGCTCGGACGGGGCGGACATGGGCTCCTCGGTCGCAGGCTCGGGCAGTGACATCCTTGAGTAGGCACGATACGCCTAGGTACAAAGACCTAGGCGAACCTCGGACCTGAACTGCCGCGATCGACGTTTCCGCTGGTCAGGAGCCATGTATCGGGACAGAACAGGATAACACCATATATACTAGTCAGAGTAGTCGATACCTGCTAGGCTCCTTCGGAGTCCACCGCCGGACCAGGCTGTCACAAGGGAGAGATCATGTCTGCGGCGACATCTGACAATACTGGCCGTCTGAAGTTCCTCAAGGGCAGGTGGATCGAGGGCTGGGACCCCGAGAACGAGGAGCAGTGGGAGCGCGAGGGGTCCAAGATCGCCCGGCGCAACCTCGGGTTCTCCGTCTACGCCGAGTTCCTCGGCTTCGTGGTGTGGGCACTGTGGGCCATCACCGTCCCGCGCCTGGGCAAGTACGGGATCGTGCTCACCGACTCCGAGCAGTTCACCCTGATCTCGACGCCAGCCCTGGTCGGGGCGACGCTGCGCTTCCCCTACACGTACATGGTCGCCAAGATCGGCGGACGGAACTGGACGATCGTCTCGGCCTCGCTGCTGCTCATCCCGACGACCGCGATGGCCTGGGCCATCAGCAACCAGGCGTCGTTCCACACCCTGTGGCTCGTCGCCGCGCTCGCGGGTTTCGGTGGTGGCAACTTCGCCAGCTCCATGGCGAACATCACCTTCTTCTTCCCGCAGAAGACCAAGGGCTGGGCGCTCGGCCTCAACGCGGCGGGCGGGAACATCGGCTCGGCAATCGCGCAGTTCACCGTCCCGATCCTCGTCACGGTGACCGTCGTCGGCGGTGCCGCCGCTGTCACGGCCGGCGACGCGAAAGAGAACCTGCCGATCGCAGGCTGGTTCTGGGTCCCGTTCATCCTGCTGGCCATCGGCGGTGCGATCTGGGGGATGAACAACCTGACCAGCGCCAAGAACGACCTGGGCGGCATCAAGGCCTCGATGAGGGACCCGCACCAGTGGATCCTGTCGTTCCTGTACATCGGGACGTTCGGCTCCTTCATCGGCCTGGGCGCCGCCTTCCCCAAGCTGCTCAGCGACCAGTTCCCCGAGAGCGACCACATCACGATCGCTGGTGCCACCGTCGTGCTCGCCTTCCTCGGCCCGCTCGTCGGTTCGCTGATCCGCCCGGTCGGCGGTCGGCTGGCCGACCGGTTCGGCGGCGCCTACATCACCGTCCTCGCCTTCGTCGTCATGATCGTGGCGATCTTCACCGCCATCCAGATCCTGGAGTCCGCGTCCAAGGCTGACGAAAAGACCGGTCACTTCTGGCCCTTCCTCCTGTGCTTCATGGTGCTGTTCACCGCCACCGGTGCCGGGAACGGGTCGATGTACAAGATGATCCCCACGGTGTTCCACTTCAAGGCGGGCGTCACCAACGCCCTGACCCATTCCTCGGGTGTCTCCACCGAGCGGAAGATCGCGGCCACCCTGGGTATCGTCTCGGCCTTCGGCGCCTACGGCGGCTGGATGGTCCCCGAGATATTCAAGAAGGCGATCGAGCAGACCAAGGTCATGGAGCAGAAAGTGGTGGAAGGCGTGCCGCAGCTCACGCCGGACGGCGATCCGCTGATGGTGAACATGAACCTGGTCGGAGGCTACCAGCGGGGCATGTGGTGGCTGCTCACCGCCTACGTCGTGTTCTTGGTCGTGCTCATCGCGGCGTACGTCATCCCGTACGCCCGCCGAGGCACCCGGGTCTGAGGCGGCCCCGGGCGGACGGCGGCCCGTCTGGGTCTGAGCGGACCAGAACCCCCAGCGTGGTCGGTGACGAGCACCGACGCGGTCGGTACTGGTGGGCGACGGTTCGACTCAGACCCGGACGGGCCGCAATCAGGCAGGTCCGGCGCGTGGTGCGGGTCTTCGTGGGAGGTCAGGGTCCAGAGCCCCTGGCCTCCCACGAAGACCCGCACTGGCGGTCCAGCGCCGGACGAACAGACCCGCTCAGCCCGGTGTGCGGGCGTAGACCCGGACCCGGTCCAGGTCGACCCGGACCCGGACCCGGGCGTCCGGGGCGACGATGCGGTCTACGACCCAGGCGCGGGCCACCGGTGCCGCCAGGCCCGGGCAGGCGGCGACCTCGGCGCGCAGCCCGTCGGAGGTCTCCTGCAGGCCGGTGACCGTGGTATCCCAGGTCCAGGCGTCTGGTGTCCGGTCGGGCCAGGGTGCCTCCGGGCCGGCCGTAGCACGCAGGGACGCGCCCCCGGGTGCGGGCCGCAGGCTCAGGGCGTCGGAGGGGACGGCCAGCCACACCTGGCCGGTCGGACGGTCCGGAGCGGTGGGACTGTCGGACGGAGGCGGGGCGGCCTGCGGGTCGTTCCGGGGCGGTAGCGGCAGCTGCCAGCCGGACTCGGCGACGAACCGGTCGTCCACCACCGACCCGGCGACCAGGCTGACCGCGGCCAGCGCAGCGGCGAACGGGGTGCGTGGCTGGCCCAGGACGCCCGCGACCGGTCCGGCGTCGGCCACCTGCCCCCGGTCCAGCACGATCACCCGTTCCGCCAGCGCCGCCACGTCCAGCACGTCATGGGTGACCAGTACCGCGGGCAGCCGACGCTGGGCCAGGGCGGCGGCCAGCCGGGTGCGGATACCGGCGGCGGCCCGCACGTCCAGCGCGGCCAGGGGTTCGTCCAGCAGCAGCAGGTGCGGGTCGGCGGCCAGGGCCCGGGCCAGGGCGACCCGGGCCTGCTCGCCGCCCGACAGCTGGTCGGCCCGGCGGTCCGCCAGGGCGACCAGGTCGAGCTCGTCGAGCAGGGCGTCGGTCCGGGCCCGCCGCCGGGCCCGGGGACCAGTCACGCCGTAGGCCACGTTGCGCCGCACGCTGAGATGACCGAACACGTGCGGGTCCTGGCCCAGGTAGCCGATACCGCGCCGGTACGGCGCAGTCGGCCGGACCGGGCGCCCGGCCCGGTCGGGCGGGCGCCCGGCATGGGTCGTCCCGCGCAGCACCACCCAGCCGTCGCGGCTGCTCAGCAGGCCCGCGACCAGCTGCAGCACGGTCGACTTGCCCGAGGCGTTCGGGCCGACCAGGGCCACCACCTCACCGGCGGCCACCCGCAGCGGCACGTCGAGGTCCAGCGCACCGCGCCGTGCCACCAGACGGGCGTCCAGCACCGGACCGGCGGGAGCCTGGTGCGGGGTTTCGGTCGTCGGTGCGGAGTCGGGGGCCCCGTCCCCCCGACGCCGACCCGGCACGGACCGGCCACGCACGTCCCTCACCGCTTGCTCCGGACGGCTGAGGCCACCATGACCAGGACGGCGACCACCACCAGCTCCAGGGCCAGCGCCACGGCGGCGTCCTTGTCGACCCCGGCACCGTTGAAGGCGGTGTAGATGGCCAGCGGCATGGTCCGGGTGGTGCCCGGCGCGTTCCCGGCGAACATCGCGGTCGCCCCGAACTCGCCCAGCGCCCGGGCGAAGCACAGCAGCAGACCCGAGCGCAGCGCCGGGGCGACCAGCGGCACGGTGACGGTGGCGACGATCCGGGTGGGCCGGGCGCCGAGCGTCGCCGCGACCGCCTCGTGGCCGTCGCCCTTGGAGCGCAGCGCCCCCTCGACCGACACCACGAGGAACGGCATCGCGACGAACACCTGCGCGATCACTACCGCCGTGGTGGTGAACGGCAGGGTGATACCGGCCTCGGCCAGCCAGCGCCCGACCGGTCCGCGCCGCCCCAGCAGGAACAGCAGCGCCAGGCCGCTGACCAGCGGCGGCAGCACCAGGGGCAGCAGCACGAAGGGGCGCAGCAGCGCTGCCAGCCGGGTGGGCCAGCGGGCCAGGGCCAGGGCCAGGGGGAACCCCAGGAGGCAGCTGATCGCCGTCGCTGTCAGCGCCGTGCCCAGCGACAGGGTCAGGGCCTGACGGGCCGCCGGGCTGGTGACGGCGGCGACCAGCGTCGCCGCGTCGGTCCGCCCGGCCAGGGCGAGCAGCGGCGCGGCGACGCACAGCAGGGTGACGGCGGCGACCGGCGCGACCCACACCGGGACCAGCCCGGGAACCCGGGCCCGGACCACAGAGGGCCGGTGCGGCGGTCTTGTGGTCGCGACCGGCGCCGTCGTCACCACGGGGTCAGGACTGGGCGTCGGAGAACCCGGCGTCGTGCAGCACCTGCTGACCCGGGGCCGAGCTGACCAGCGCCAGGAACTGACGGGCCAGGTCGGTGTGCGACGAGCCGTCGAGGACACCGATGTAGTAGTTGGTCGTCGCCACCTTGGTATCGGGCAGGGCGATGGTCTTCAGCGCGTCGCCCTCGGCCTGGACGTCGGAGAGGTAGACGAACCCGGCGTCGGCGTCGCCGGTGGTGAGCTTGGTCACCACGCCCTTGACGTTCTGCTCCTGGCTGACCGGGGTGAGGTCGAGCCCAGCAGCGTCGAGCACAGCGACGGCCAGGGCGCCGCACGGCACCTCGGGGGCGCACACCACGACGGCCACACCGGGCTTGACCAGGTCCTCCAGGCTGGTGATACCGGCCGGGTTGTCGGACGGCACCGCGATGGTCAGCTGGTTGCCGATGAAGTTCTCAGGGTCGGTGATCAGCCCGGCGTCGGTCACCTCGGTCATGGTCGCCTGGCTGGCGGAGGCGAACACGTCCGCCGGGGCGCCCTCGACCAGCTGGGTGGCCAGGGTCGAGGAGCCGTCGAAGACCAGGTTGACCGTGACCCCGGGGTGCTCGGCCTCGAAGGTCGCGGCCAGCTCGGTGAACGGTTCGGTGAGGGAGGCCGCAGCCATCACCGTGATGGTGGCCGACTCGGCCGGTGCGGTACCGGAGGCACCGTCGGACGGGCTGCACGCGCCGAGGACCAGCGGTGCGGCGGCGAGCGCGACGAGGAGGCCGAGCCGCAGACGGGACGGACGAGAGGACGGACGAGAGGGGCGAGCTATGCCCGGTTTTGTTTCCACGAGAGTAGTATGTTTAAACCATGGCCGCACGTCAACGTCTGTCGAGCACTTTCTACCGCAAACGCGTCGTCGATCTGGCTGAACCCACGCATCTGCGGTGGCGCCCCCTCGAGCGGTGCCTGGGCCGAGTCCTGGCCGAACCGGTCCACGCCCTGGTGGACGTCCCGGGGTTCCACAGTGTGGCGATGGACGGCTACGCGGTGCGTCACGACGACGACACCCGGGCCGGACGGCGGCGGGTGGTCGGGACCGTCCCGGCCGGCGCGGCGCCGACCGGGATGCTGGCCCCCGGGCAGGCCGCCCGGATCATGACCGGTGCGCCACTGCCGCCCGGGGCCGATGCGGTGGTCCCGGTCGAGGCGGTCCAGACCGGCCGCGACGCTGACGGCGACCATATCGTCGTCGCCGACCCGGTCGTCCTGGGCCAGCACGTGCGCCCCCAGGGAGAGGACGTCGCGGTGGGCGACCTGGTGCTGCCCGCGGGACGGACGCTGCGCGCGGCCGACCTGGCCGCCGCCGCCGCGACCGGCCACGCCCGGCTGGCGGTGCGACGACGCCCCCGGGTCGCGGTCGTCACCACCGGCGACGAGACCCAGGCCCCCGGACGACCGCTGGCCCCCGGGCAGATCTACGACTCGAACCAGACCTTCCTGGCCGCCGCCCTGCGCCGGGCCGGGGCCAAGGTGGTGGCCCGGCGGCACTGCCCCGACCGGACCGACCAGCTGACCGCCCTGTTCGACGAGCTGGCCGCCACGGCCGATCTGCTGCTGGTCGCGGGCGGGATCTCCGCGGGCGACTACGACATCGTCCGGGACGTGCTGCTCGAGCACGCCACAGCCCCCGCCGGGCAGCCGACCGTCGTGCACGTGGCGATCCGACCGGGCAAACCCCAGGCGGCCGGGACCTGGCGCGGCACCCCCGTGCTGGCCCTGCCCGGTAACCCGGTGAGCGTCGCGGCGTCCTTCGCGGCCTTCGTCCGACCCTGGCTGGACCAGGCCCTGGTCCGCACCCCCGCCCCGCTGCGCACCGCCCGGGTGGCCCAAGGCTGGACCAGCCCACCCGGCCTGACCCACCTGGTCCCGGTGACCGTGACCGACGGACCCGCGGCCCGCACCGTCCGACCCGCGACGGACCGCACCTCGGCCTCGCACCTGGTCGCCTCGCTGGCCCGGGCCGACGCCTGGGCCGTCGTACCCGAGGACGTCACCGACGTCACCGTCGGCACCACCGTCGAGCTGCTAGACCTGGCCTGAACCAGCCGACCCGTCCGTCCTGCGCTGGTCCCAGTTCGTGGGTTCCACGCCGTTCCACCGTTTTGAAACGGTGGAACGGCGTGGAACCCACGACCCGAAACACCCTTATCGGCCCCTCATGGCGGAGATGCTGCTCGTTCGACACGCATCACCTCACCTGTTGTTCTGGGCCACATGCACGTCTTGACGGACCTCTGGAACAGCAGGACGGTGGGGACAGGTTCCTGCTGCCCTGCCCCTACTGTCCTGCCCTGAGTCAGCCGACCCCGGACCAGGGTCAGCCTCCGGCGAAGGGGGGGAGCACGTCGACTACCGCACCGCCGGGTACGACCGCGCCCGGTCCGGCGCGCTGCCCGTCGACCAGGAAGCTGCAGCGGGCGAGCACCGTGGTCAGGGGTTCGCCGTGGCGGGCGCCCAGCCGGACGACCAGATCGGCGACCGTGGTGCCGTTCTCGTCTGCCCAGACCTCTTCGGGGCAGCCCGCCGCTTCCCGGGCGGCGGCGAAGTAGCGGACCTGGAGGCTCACGGCTCGGCCACCAGGGCGCGGACCTGGGCCACGGCCTGTGCCAGGTCTTGCGGGGTGCCGCCCCGGCGGGCGGCGGCGACGCCGACGAGGTAGCAGGTCAGGGGCCCGGCGGTGCGGGTCACCTGGTGCGCGACCTGACGGGTCAGGTCGAGCAGGAGCGCCGCGTCGGGAGCGTCGTCGTCGGACAGGCCGAGCGCGGCGAGCACCCGCCCGGTCCAGGCGGCCAGCTCAGCGGGCGGTGGGGCAGATCCGGCGGGGGTGGCCGGGTCAGAGGGAGTCAGCACGGTACGTCCTTCCTTCTGGTCGGGGTTCTGGGCGGCGCGCTGCCCGCTCGGGACCAAGACGGGCATGCAGGTCGGTCCAGGTGTCGATATCGGCTGCGGCCGCGTCGGGGACGGGGATGCGGCGGGCCCGCAGCGGCGCCAGGAGCTCGCGCACCGACTCCCCCGACCCGCCGGGGCTCAGGGCGGCGCAGGCGTCGCGCAGGGCCTCCCAGCGGTGGATGCCCAGCAACCACTGGACCTGGGCGCCCCCCGGACCGGAGCTGGTGGCCAGGACGCACCACCAGGGTGCCGTCGGCCGGGTCCGGCCGGGGGCGGGACCGCCGTCGGCGACCACGGCCCGGGCCAGGACGGGCAGCGCCCGACCGACCTCCGGCATGTCGCAGGCCAGCACAGCGACCGCGGCCCCGGGCGCCGGGGTGTACTGGGCCAGGGCCGCGACCCCGGCGGCGACGGCCCGGGCCGGACCGGCGAACGGCGGGTCCTCCCGGGTCCACACCAGACGAGGCCCGCCGTCAGGCCCCAGACCGGGCGGTTCGTCCGGTTCGGGGCCCACGACGACGACGACCTGCGCGCCCAGGTCTCGGCAGGCGGCGTAGGTGCTGGTCAGCAGCGTGCGACCGCCCACCACGATATCGGCCTTCGCCATCCCGCCCAGCCGTCGGGCCCGCCCCCCGGTCAGTACCACCGCCGCCCAGGCCAGCCCGCCCTCCAGGTGCGAGGCGGCGCACGCGGGACGGGTCCTGTGCTTCGTCCCTCGTGCGGCGCCTCGTCCTTCGCGGGTGGTCATATCACCCGCCGATGGCGCGCATGAGACGGACCGGGGGGCGGAAACCCTCGCGACCGATACCGTGCCCGGCGGCCTTGCCGGTGACGCACCGGGCCAGCGCCTGCGCGACCTGCTCGTCGGTGGCCGCACCGTCGCGCAGGACCGTCCGCAGGTCCAGCTCGTCGGTGGCGAACAGGCACGACCGCAGCTGGCCGTCGGCGGTCAGCCGCAGCCGGGAGCAGTCGCCGCAGAACGGCCGGGTGACCGCGGCGATGATGCCGATATGGGCCGGTCCGTCGTCCACCCGGTAGCGGGTGGCCGGGGCACCGGAGCGGTCGGGGGCGGCGGTCAGCCTGTGACGGGTCCCCAGCCGGGCGAGCAGCTCGGCCGCGGTGAGCAGGTCCTCGCGCCGCCACGGCGAGCCGCCCAGGGGCATCTGCTCGATGAAGCGCAGCTCCAGCCCGGCGGCGAGCGCCCAGCCCACCAGGGCTGGGGCGGCCCGTTCGGTCAGGCCGCGCACCATGACCGCGTTGACCTTGGTCCGGGTGAACCCGGCGCTGCGCAGCGCGGCGATCCCGGCCAGCACCTCGTCCAGCCGCCGACGCCCGGTCAGCCGGGCGTACTCGTCCGGGTCGAGGGTGTCCAGGGAGACCGTGACCCGGTCCAGCCCGGCGGCGGCCAGGACCGACGCCCGTTCGGCCAGGCCGATACCGCTGGTGGTCAGGCACAGCTCGGGTCGCGGAGCCAGGTCGGCCAGCCGGGCCACCAGGTCGACCAGGTCGGGGCGCACCAGGGGTTCGCCGCCGGTGAGCCGGACCTTCGTCACCCCGCAGGCCACGGCCACGGCGACCACCCGCACGATCTCGTCCGTGGTGAGCAGGGTCCAGCGGGCACGGGGCACCAGCCCGGAGGGCGGCAGGCAGTACCGGCAGCGCAGCGGGCAGCGGTCGGTCACGCTGACCCGCAGATCGGTGTGCACCCGGGCGAAGCGGTCGACCAGCGGGGCGAAGGGCTGGGACAGACCGGGCCGGGTCGGGGTCGGGGCGACGGTCACGGCAGGCCCGCCCGCTCCGGCAGCCCCGCCACCAGCGGCAGGCCCACCCACTGTCCGGGACCGTCGGCGTAGCTCTGGTGCTTCCACACCGGGGCCTCGGTCTTGACCAGCTCGAGCAGTGCGGCGCAGGCGCTGAAGGCCGCGGCGCGGTGGGCGGCAGACACGGCGACGACGCAGGCCACGTCGCCGACGTCCAGGTCGCCGTAGCGGTGCGCCACCGCCAGGGCCAGCACCTGGGGCTGCGTCGCGACGAAACCGGTCAGCCGGTCGGCGAGCAGTCGCTCGGCGTCCGGGTGCGCCTCGTAGCGCAGGGCGGTGACCGGACGGCCGGCGTCGTGGTCGCGGACCGTGCCGACGAAGCACACCACCGCGCCCGCCCGCCGGTCGGCGACCGCGGCCTCGAGGTGGCTGGTCACCAACGGGCTGTCGGTGACCAGGCACCGCCGCACCACAGCAGCAGCGGGCCAGCCTGGGTCGGGGCGCCGGTTCACGGGTGGTCACCACCGTCGAGCTGGTCCAGCGCGTGGGCGACGACCGGTGTCAGCACCCGCATCGCGTCCTGGCAGGCCCCGACCGACCCGGGCAGCGCGACGACCAGGGACCGGCCGACGACCCCGGCGAGGGTCCGGCTCAGGCACGACGTCGGGTTGTCCGCACCGGCGGCCCGTACCGCCTCGGCCACGCCCGGCAGGAGGAGGTCGAACATCGGGGCCAGGGCCTCGGGGGTGCGGTCGCGCGGACCGATCCCCGTACCGCCGGTGGTCACCACGACCCGGACCCCCGCGGCCAGGTGCTGGCGCACCGCGGTGCGCACCACGGCGACGACATCGGGCACCACGGTCGGCTCGGTCACCTCCAGGCCCAGCCCGGCCAGCCAGGCTACGAGCGTCGGCCCCGTGACGTCGGGCCGGACACCGGAGGCGACCCGGTCCGAGACCGTGACGACCCGCGCCTGCATCATGCCCACGGCGTCCTGGTCACCGCGGGCCGGGTGCCGCTGCCGGCCTGGCGGTACACGACGTACGGCCGGACCAGGTAGCCCAGCGGCACCGACCAGACGTGCACCAGCCGGGTGAACGGCCAGAGCGCGACGAAGCCGAAGGCCACCGCGACGTGCAGCCGGAAGACGAACGGGGCGGCGGCCATGAGGTCCACGTCAGGACTCAGCACGAACAGCGACCGGAACCACACGGAGATGGTCTCACGGTAGTCGTACCCGCCGCCGACCAGGTTCTCCCCGAAGGTGGCCCACAGCCCGATCCCCGCGGTCATGACCAGCAGGCCGTACACGGCCCAGTCCAGCCGCGTGGTGACCAGCCGCAGCCGCTCGGAATACCTGAACCGGCGGATCACGAGCATGACGAGCCCGGTGGCCATCGCCACCCCGGCGACCAGCCCGAAGACCAGCGCCATCACGTGGTAGCCGTGCTCGGTCAGGCCGAGCGCGGCGGTGACCCGGGCCGGGACCACCAGGCCGAGCGCGTGCCCGCCGACCACGGCCAGCGCCCCGAAGTGGAACAGCGGCGAGGCCAGGCGCAGCCCGCGGGGCTCCAGCAGCTGGCTGGTGCGGCTGGTCCAGCCAGCCTGGTCCCGCCGCCACCGCCACACGTGGCCCACGACGAACACCGTGAGGGCGATATACGGCCACACGGCGAAGACAAGGACGGACGTGCTCATCGGGTACCTCCCTGTGCGGACCTGACCTCGGGCGAGAACACCAGGGACGGCACGGGCTGGTCGGCCGGGTCCGGCGACCGGAGCGGGCCGGGGCCCGGCGCGGGAAGAGCCGCCAGCGGCGGCAGGTCCAGCGCCGCCACGCCCAGCGGCGGCAGGGCGGGCAGCGACGGACCGTCGGCCTGTCGCTCGGACCGCAGGCGCGGGAAGGGCAGCGGCTCCGGTACCGGCCCCGGGCAGGACGGGCTGGGCTCCGTCCCGACCTCCTCCGCCGGAGGGCCGAGCACCACCAGCTCGTCGACGACCGCCGATGTCGTGGTGTCCGCCGGGCCGAGGGTGACGACCAGGGCGTCGAGCAGGTGCCCGTACGGCGACTCGGCCAGGCCCCGGCGCAGCATCTCGATCCCGGGGCGGACCAGGCGCAGGAGGTCCGCGCCGTGCTCCGGCTCGACGGCCGCGACCTCCAGCAGCAGCGGCAGGTGGTCGGGCAGCTCGCCGTCCTCGGGCACCATCCCGCAGGCCCGCAGCCGACGCTTGAGCTCCAGCAGCGCCAGCCCCCGACGACGGGTCTCGCCGTGCGAGTGGTAGGTGAGGTTCAGGCTGGTGTCACGGCGCATGTCGAAGGTGCGCACGTACTGGACCGTGAGCGCCGACCGGGGCGCCGCGGCGAACCAGTCGGTGAACTGCTCCAGGTGGCGACGGGCCTGACCCGCGGGCAGCGCCCCGGCGGCAGCCGCCAGCCGGGAGCGAGCGGCGACCAGCGGATCGTCGGGGTAGCCCAGGCACAGGCTGACCAGCGCCCACACCTCGCAGCGGCCCGGCTGACCGGGTGTGGCGGGCTCAGGACGAGGCATATCGCTCACTCCCCACCGTTCCGCCGCGCCCCGGCGGCACCGCGCACCGGGATGCTGGGTCCGCTGACGACTGTCGCGCCACCCGTCCCCGGCCCGCCGGGGACGTCCAGGGCACAGCCCTCGGCCCCGGCCCAGGTGCTGGCCCACGAGTCCAGCCGGGCGGCGTCCTCTTCGTGGGCCTTCGGCACCACGTAGCGGTCGGCCATCTTCGCGATACCGAGCAGCCGGTACAGCTCTTCCAGCTCCGCTCCGCTGGCTCCGACCCGGTCCAGCAGGTCCGTGTCGACCTTCCCGCCCGCGGTCAGGCCCCGCATGTGGCTGCGCACGGCGGTCAGCTTCATGAGCACCCCGGCCACCCGGGCGCGGTCACCGGCGGTGAACAGCTGGGCCAGGTAGTCCAGGGGGATGCGCAGCTGGTGGACGGCGGCGAACACGTCGTCGGCGTCAGCGTCGTCACCGCCCAGCGACCCGGTGGCGTCGAGCACCGGTGACAGCGGCGGGATGTACCAGACCATCGGCAGGGTGCGGTACTCCGGGTGCAGCGGCAGGGCGACCTGGTGCTTCACGGCCAGCGACCAGATCGGCGACCGACGGGCGGCGTCCAGCCAGTCGCGCGGGACGCCCTGGGCCTCCGCCTCGGCGGCGACCGCGGGGTCGGACGGGTCCAGGAAGACCTCGCGCTGGGCGGCCAGGAGGTCCTGGGGGTCCTCGACCGCGCAGGCCGCGTCCACCCGGTCGGCGTCGTACAGCACGATGCCCAGGTAGCGCAGCCGACCCACGCAGGTCTGCGAGCAGACGGTGGGCTGGCCGACCTCGATGCGCGGGAAGCAGAAGGTGCACTTCTCGGCCTTGCCGGTGCGGTGGTTGACGTAGACCTTCTTGTACGGGCAGCCGGAGACGCACATCCGCCAGCCGCGGCAGCGGTCCTGGTCCACCAGCACGATGCCGTCCTGCTCGCGCTTGTACATCGCGCCCGACGGGCACGACGACACGCACGCCGGGTTGAGGCAGTGCGAGCACAGCCGCGGCAGGTAGAACATGAAGGTGTGCTCCAGCTCCAGCCGTAGCTGGTGCTGGGCGGCCTCCAGGTTCGGGTCCTGCGGGGCGGTCACCGGCGACCCGCTCAGGTCGTCCTCCCAGTTCGGGCCCCAGGTGATCGGCGTGGGCTGGCCGGTCAGCACCGAGACGGGCTGGGCGCTGGGCCCGTTCCTGCCCAGCGGTGCCGACAGCAGCGCGTCGTAGTCGTACGTCACCGGTTCGTAGTAGTCGTCCAGCGACGGCAGGTCAGGGTTGGCGAAGATCTTGGTCAGGCGGCCGGCCCGCCTGCCGGAGCGCAGCCGCAGCCGACCGGAGCGGTCCAGCTCCCAGCCGCCCTTCCAGCGAGCCTGGTCCTCCCAGCGCAGCGGGTAGCCGATACCGGGTTTGGTCTCGACGTTGTTGAACCAGACGTACTCCACGCCGTCGCGGTTCGTCCACGTCTGCTTGCAGGTCACCGAGCAGGTGTGGCACCCGATGCACTTGTCGAGGTTCATCACCATGCCGACCTGGGCCTTGATGCGCATCAGTACTCGACCTCCTGGCTGCGACGACGGATCACCGTGAGCTCGTCGCGCTGGTTACCGGTCGGCCCGTAGTAGTTGAACCCGTAGGTCAGCTGGCCGTACCCACCCGCCAGATGCGTCGGTTTGACGTAGACCCTGGTCAGGGCGTTGTGGGTACCGCCACGCTTCCGGTCTCGCTCGGTCAGCGGCACGTTGATGTTGCGGTCCTGGGAGTGGTACATGAAGACCGTCCCGGTCGGCATCCGGTGCGAGACGACGGCCCGGGCGGTGATCACCCCGTGCGGGTTGACCGCTTCGACCCACTCGTTGTCCTGCACGCCGATGGCCTCGGCATCGGCCACCGACATCCAGATGACCGGCCCGCCGCGGGACAGCGCCAGCATGTACGGGTTGTCCTGGTAGCTGGAGTGGATCGACCACTTGGAGTGAGGGGTGAGGTAACGGACCGTCACCCCGCGGCCGCTCCCGTCGTCGATGTCCCCGTAGTGGTGGGCCATGTCCAGCGGCGGACGGTAGACGGGCAGCAGCTCGCCCATCTCGGCCATCCAGTCGTGGTCCACGAGGAACTGCTGCCGACCGGTCAGGGTGGACCAGGGCCGCAGCCGTTCGACGTTGATGACGAAGGCCGAGTAGCGCCGACCGCCGGTCTCCGACCCGGACCACTCATAGCTGGTGAACACCGGGTGCAGCGCGTCCACGGTATCGGCGAAGGTGATCTTGTCGTGCTCGTGCTCTTCGGCCAGGTCGGCCAGCCGCTGGCCGGTGCGCTTCTCCAGCGCCCGGAACCCGGCGACCGCGTTGTGGCCGTTGGTCGTGCCCGCCATGGCCAGGATGGCGTCGGCGAAGGCCTGGTCGGTGGCCAGCGCCACCTGCCCGGCGGTCGGGCCGTCAGCCACCCTGGGGTACAGCGACGCCAGGTGGGCCTCGGCATCGTCACCGGGGACGGCCACGCCCTTGGTCATGGTGCCGATCTTGGCGATGAGCGGGCCGAGGCTGCGCCACCTGGCGCCGATCGCGGTGTAGTCCCGCTCGACCACGACCAGCTTGGGCATGGTCTTGCCCGGTACCGGCTCGCACTCGCCGACCTTCCAGTCCTTGACCGCGCCGTGCGGCTGGGCCAGCTCGTCGGGGGTGTCGGTCAGCAGCGGGATAGCCATCACGTCGGTCCGGGTACCCAGGTGCTCGACCGCCAGGGCGGAGACCTTGTCGGCCAGCCCGCCGAAGCACTCGTAGTCGGTGCGGGCCTCCCACGGCGGCGCGATGGCCGGGCTGAAGGCATGCACGTAGGGGTGCATGTCCGTGGTCGAGATATCGTGCTTCTCGTACCAGGTCGCGGCGGGCAGGACGATGTCCGACATCAGCGCCGAGCCCGTCATGCGGAAGTCCACCGTGGTGACCAGGTCGAGCTTGCCCCGGCCCGGGTCGTCGCGCCACACCACGTCCTGCGGACGACGGTCTGGCGGCACCTCGGGGGCGGTCACCGCGTCGTCGGTGCCCAGCACGTGCCGCAGGAAGTACTCCGAGCCCTTGGCGGTGTTGCCGAACAGGTTGGCCCGCCACAGCGTCAGGCAGCGGGGGAAGTTCGCCGGGTCGTCGGGGTCCTCGATGGCGAACCGCAGGGATCCGTCCTTGAGGCTGTCGACGACGTACGCGGGGATCTCCTTGCCAGCGGCCCTGGCGGCATCGGCCAGGCCCAGCGGGTTGGTGCTGAAGCCCGGGTGCCCCGGGGTCCAGCCCAGCCGCACGGCCTGGGCCTGGCAGTCGATGATCGACTTGCCCTGCAGCCGACCCGGGCCGGTCGGGGAGGAGATGTCCCCGGCCCGGAACGGGTCGTACCGCCACTGGTCGGAGACCTGGTACCAGAACGACGTCGACGCCTGGTGCCGCGGCGGCCGGGCCCAGTCCAGCGCGAACCCCAGGTGCTGCTGGCCGGTGATGGGGCGGGCCTTCTCCTGGCCGACGTAGTGCGCCCAGCCGCCACCGTTGACACCCTGGCAGCCGGTCAGGGTGACCAGGGCCAGGATCGCCCGGTAGATGGTGTCGGAGTGGAACCAGTGGTTGGCGCCCGCGCCGAGGATGATCATCGAACGGCCCCGGGTGGTCTCCGCGTTGCGGGCCAGCTCGCGGGCCACCCGGGCGATCTGCGCGGCGGGTACGCCGGTGACGGTCTCGGCCCAGGCGGGGGTGCACGGCCCGGTGGCATCGTCCGCGCCGTCCGGCCAGACGCCGGGCAGGCCCGGCCGGGCCACCCCGTACTGGGCCAGCATGAGGTCGAACACCGTGGTCACACGGCGACCGGCCACCGTCCGGTACGGCACCCCGCGCACGACGGTCTGGCCGCCGTCCACGGCATCGGCGGTACCGGGCAGGTCGAAGCGGGGCAGGAGCACCTCGGTCGTACCGTCGGCGGCGTCGGCCAGGCTGAGCGCCGGGTCGAGATCGCCCAGGTCGAGGTTCCACTTACCGAGACCCTCTTCGCCCCAGCGGTCGCCCAGCGTGCCACCAGGCACGACCGGCGCGCCCGTCGCCTGGTCGTGCAGCACGGTCTTGAACTCCGCGTTGGCCTGGTCGGCCAGCGCGGGCACGTCGGCGGCGGTGAGGAACTTGCCGGCCACGGTACTCCCGTCGGCCCGCTCGTCGAGCGTGACCAGGAACGGGGCGTCGGTATAGCGCGTGACGTAGTCGGCGAAGTACTCCGTACGCCGCTCGACGAAGAACTCCTTGAGGATGGTGTGCCCCATGGCCATGGCCAGGGCCCCGTCGGTACCGGGCGCCGGTGCCAGCCACTCGTCGGCGAACTTGACGTTGTCGGCGTAGTCCGGGCTGACCGCCACCACCTTGGTGCCCTTGTACCGCACCTCGGTCATGAAGTGGGCGTCCGGCGAGCGGGTGGTCGGGACGTTGGCGCCCCACATCATCAGATAGCTGGAGTTCCACCAGTCGGCCGACTCGGGCACGTCGGTCTGGTCGCCCCAGATCTGCGGGCTGGCTGGCGGCAGGTCGCAGTACCAGTCGTAGAAGCTGAGCAGCGTGCCGCCGATCAGCGCGAAGAACCGGGTCCCGGCGACGAACGAGACCATCGACATGGCCGGGATCGGGGTGAACCCGACGCAGCGGTCCGGACCGTAGGTCTTGATGGTGTAGACGTGGGCCGCGGCCTGGATCTCCTGGGCCTCGTCCCAGGTGGTGCGCTCGAACCCGCCCTTGCCGCGGGCCCGCTTGTACTGCTTGGCCTTGGCCGGGTCCTCGACGATGCTGCCCCAGGCCTCGACCGGGTCCAGGCCGTGGCCGCGGGCGTCCCGGTAGTGCCGCAGCAGCACCGACCGCACGTAGGGGTAGCGGACCCGGCCCGGCGAGTAGGTGTACCAGGAGAACGACGCGCCCCGCGGGCAGCCCCGCGGTTCGTACTCCGGGGACTGCGGGCCGACCGTCGGGTACTCGGTCGACTGGTGCTCCCAGGTGATCAGCCCGTCCTTGACGTAGACGTCCCAGGCGCACGACCCGGTGCAGTTGACCCCGTGCGTGGTGCGCACGACCTTGTCGTGGCTCCACCGGTCCCGGTAGAACCGCTCCCAGGCCCGGTCGGGGCGCTGGGTGGTGGTCCGGCCCGTCGGGTCGACGCTCTCGCGCCGGACCAGGCCCCGGGCCCTCATCATGGTGAGCAGCGGTGCGGAGACGGTAGTCATGGGTCAGCTCTTTGCCTCGGCGCCCGGTCGGGCGTAGTAGTACCAGGCCTGCGTGGCACAGACCGCCGCGTAGACCAGGACGAACGTGAACACGGCCGTCTTGGTGAAGCTGGTGAAGGCCACGCCGAACAGGAACGGGCCGAACGCGGCGATGGCCGCCGTCCACCCGATGACGCCACCGGCCTGCCGGGGCGGGAAGATCATCGGCATCTGCTTGAACGTCGAGGCGTTGCCGAGCCCGGCGAAGAAGAAGATCAGGAACATGCCGAGCAGGAAGGCGCCCAGCGGCACCTGGTCCTTGACCGTCGCGCCCACCTCCGCGGCAGCGTTGCCGGCGGCCAGCGCGGCCTGCGCCGTCTCCTCCGTGTAGTGCTGGTCGGAGCGCAGCGCCATGAGCACCGGGATGGCGCTGAGCGTGATCCCGACCCCGGCCACCACGGTCCAGACACCACCGCCGAAGCGGTCGCACAGCGGGCCCCACACGATGCGGACGACCGACCCGGTGAACGCGCCGAGGAAGGCGATCATCGGCGCGCCGTAGATCCAGTCGATGGACGGTGGGGCCGTGTACAGGTCTTTCAGCACGTTGCCGAACTGCCCGGCCAGGCCGGAGAAGATCCCGAAGGTCAGGATGTACTGCATGGTCATGAACCAGGTGTGCTTGTTGCGGAAGATGTCGAACTGCTGACGGACGTTCGACTTGATCGGCACGGACTTCAGGACCACGACCGCCGCGACGGTCGCGAGCGCCAGCAGCACGAGGAGCAGGACCGGGGCGTTCGTCAGGTGGACCTCCAGCGGCTCCGGAACCTGCGGAACCTCCACCTTGTCGGCGTCCAGGGTCGCTGCCCGGTTCGCCGCCTCCGCCGCGGCGGCCTTCTCCTGCATCGTGTTGATCGCGCCCTGGTTCTTGATGGCCACGGCGCCGAGCAGCCCCATCGTCGCCACCATCGGGGTGCCGAGCTGGACCACGGCCACACCGAGGTTGCCGATACCGGCCTGGAGCCCTAGCGCGACGCCTTGCTTCTTCTTGGGGAAGAAGTACGACGTGGACGGCATGTACCCCGAGAAGACGCCGCCGCCGATACCGGTCAGGAAGGCCAGGACCATCAGCACCGGGAAGCTGACCACCTCACCGGTCTCGGCACCGAACAGCAGCAGGGCCCACCCGGCCATCGGCAGCATGAGCAGGATGGTGGAGGAGATCACCATCTTCCGGGTGCCCATGATGGGCGGCAGGATCATCCACAGCAGCCGCAGCCCACCACCGGCCAGACCGGGCATCGCCACCAGCCAGTAGGCCCGGTCCTGGGCCGCCTGGCCGTCGCCGAGCATCCCGGCACCCTGCATCAGCGGGGCCAGGACGGACGGCAGGAACCAGACCATGAAGCCGAGCATCAGGGAGAACGTCGTGGTCCACAGCGTCCTCCAGGCCAGCTTCTCGTCCCAGCGCGCAGGATCTTCGGGGTTCCAGTCGGTGAGCTCGCGCGAGCCAGAGCCTGCAGGAACGGTGGTAGACATGATGCCGCCTTCGTGACGTAGCGGGACAGATCGCCCTGACAGGACCATTGATACCATTTAAACGACTGACCGCACAAGAGGTAGCGGCGACGACCTCGTCGCACACCCGACCGGCCACGACAGCAGCCCGACCGACCGAGACCTTCAGCCCCTCCGCCACGCCCCAGACCGACCGCCCGACTTGGCCTCCAGGCGGACCTCGCCGATCCAGGTGTGCTTGTCCAGGCCCTTGACCATGTCGACGACGGCCAGCGCCGCGACCGATACCGCGGTCAGGGCCTCCATCTCCACTCCGGTCCGGTCGGCGGTGCGGACGGTGGCGGTGACGGCGACGCCCGTCCCGGTCACCTCGAGGTCCACCGTCGCGCCGTGCACGGCGATGACGTGGGCCAGGGGCAGCAGGTCGGGGCAGCGCTTGGCTCCGGCGATACCCGCGATCCGGGCGACGGCCAGCGCGTCGCCCTTGGGCACGGTCTGGTCGCGCAGGGCCGCGACGACGTGGGGTGCGCAGTGGACGAACCCGCTGGCGGTGGCCGAACGCACGGTGGGCGTCTTCTCGGTGACGTCGACCATGCGCGCCCGGCCGACCGGGTCGAGGTGGGTGAGCCCGGGACGGGTCGGCTCGGGGGCCACGGTGCTAGTCCACAGCCTGCCGGAACGGTACCGAGGTCAGCGCCTCGTCCGGCGCCGGGCTGAGGATGCCGCAGCACTCGTGCGGCCCCCGGGTCACCAGCTCGGTGAGCCGATAGGCCGAGCGCATCTCTTCGAGCGCGCCGTTGACCAGCCCGGCGCACAGCTGGCAGGGCACGCCCTCGTGCCGCTGGGCGAGCTGGCCGAACGGGCAGCGGTGCAGCCACAGGCGCTGCTGGCCGTCCGCGTGGTCCACCTCGGGGGCGAAGCCCAGCTCGTCGAGCATGGCGACCAGGCGAGAGACCACCTCTGCCTCGTCGACGGGGGCGAACGGAGGCGCTTTGACGGCGCGGAACCGGCCCCACTCCTGGCCGACCTGGTACAGCCAGCGGCGGGCGTCAGGATTCGTCTCGGCGACGGCCGCGATGAGGATCTGGGCCAGCTGCGCGAAACCGCACGGCTGTTCGCGCTGCGGGTCCGGCAGGGTGCTGGTGTAGACCACCCGGGGCCGCCCGGGGCCGGGTCGGGACTCGACCTGGCGGCTGGCCAGGCTGGCGTAGACCAGCGATTCCAGGTGAAAACGCGCCGTGTTGACGTGGATGCCGACCTGTTCGGCGACGTCGGCCACCGACAGGGGCGCGGGCGCGTCGTGCAGCAGGGCGATGATTCGGGTGCGTCGGTCACCGCCGCCGCGCTGGCTGGCGGGAACGGCATCGACCGAGGTCAGCGGTACAGTCACCGTAGTCTCCGGGTTAAATGCGTGAAAACTGTTAAAACCAGCCTAGCACTGCACCGGGTCGGGATCCGACATCTCGTCGTCATCTGGCCCTGCCGCGACTGGTTCCGGCGCCGACGCCCCCGCCGCGGGGCGCCGCAGCGGCACCGACGTCAGCGCCTCGTCGGGCGCCCGGTCGAGGATGCCGACGCACCGGTGCGGGGAGACCAGCGGTTCGAGCTCGGTGAGCCGGACGGTGGAGCGCATCTCCTCCAGCGACCCGTTGATCATCCCGGCGTGCAGCTGGCACACCACGCGGGGGTACTGGCGCGCGGTCGTGGCGAACGGGCAGTTGTGGAGCACCAGCTGCGGCTGGTCGTCCGCGTCGTGCTCCAGCTCGGGGGCGAACCACAGCGCGTCGAGCTTGTCCACCAGACGGTTGGTGATCTCCGACTCGTCGATCGTCATGAACGGCGGCACCTTGGTCGTGAGGTAGCGCCCCCACTCCTGGCCGACGCCGTACAGCCACGGACCGGCGTCCGGGTCGGCCTCGGCCACCGCCGCGGTGAGCATCTCCGCGAGCAGCCGGAAGCCCTGGGCCCGTTCGTGGGTCTGGTTGGGCAGGGTGCCGGTGTACACGACCCGCGGCCTGCCCGGGGCCGCCCGGCTCTCCGTCTCCCGGGTCGCCATGCCGGAGTAGACCAGGGACTCCAGGTGGAAACGCGCGGTGTTGACGTGGATGCCGACCTGCTCGGCGACATCAGCCACCGACAGCGGCTCTCGCGAGTCACGCAGCAGCTGGATGATATGCGTGCGACGCCCGCCGCTGTCGCTGCGGCCGGTGGTGCCGTCGTAGATCGACGGCTGCTGGTGAGTAGGCACGGTCACCCCCCTTTTTCTGCTGAAACCAAGGGTACACGCTACCCCCCAGGGTACCGAGGCGGCCGGTGGCGCACGCAGCCATACCCTAGACCCTGTTGTCGCGGAAGAACAAGGGCTGTCCGTCAGTCCCGTCCGGCGGCGCGGGACGGCCACGGCCCGACGAACCGGCCGGGCCGGGTGAGCGGCAGCGGCGCGGCGGCCTGGGCGCCCCGCAGCAGCACCCCGACCTGCTCGGTCACAGCGGCGAGGCTGGCGGGCCAGCCGGTGGGCTGGGTGTACCCGGCCGGGTCGAGCTCTTCCAGGACCACCACCGGCAGCGGCGCGCCGTGCACCACCGGGTCGGGCAGCCGCCGCCAGGCGGTACCGGGGCGCAGCGCTACCTCCGCCGCCTCGGGGTGCGCCGACAGGACCGACAGGTCCCGACCGGTCCGCACCAGCAGGACCAGCAGCGTCCGGGCGCTGAGGTTCTCCGTGGCGACCAGCACCTCGCGGGAAGCCGCCACGACCTCGGTCAGCACACCCAGCGGAGCCACCGAGGCCGGGGTGTCGTCCAGGCCGCGCAGCACGATCCCGCCGGTGGGCGGCAGCGTGGCCAGGGCGGCCAGCAGGGTCGCAGATGTCATCGCTGCCTCGCAAAGATCTCCCAGCGGCCCTCCGCAGGGTTCCACTGCCGTCCGACGACCTCAAGGTCGGCCCCGCTGTACGAGCCCTCGTCCCGGTAGTGCGACAGCGCGCTGGAGTCGGTCCGAGGGCGCCAGTCGACGTGGACCTGGGCGTTGCCGTCGTCGGCGGGGGCGAGCAGCCCGGCAGGCAGCTGCTGGCCGAGCCGGACCGTATCGGTCGCAGACTCCGGCAGAGCGGCCAGGTGGACGGTACGCAGATCGGCCAGCGGCAGCCGGGCCAGCTCGGCCAGCGTCTCGGTGACGGCCGTCCTGGACGCGGTCGGCCCGACGGCGCTGGGCTCCCCCTCCTGGGTGTACCGGTACACGGCGGTGACCTGGTCGGCCGTGAGCGTGCCGTGCCGGGCGGCGACGGTGCTGGCCCAGGTGCCCATATCGCCACCGTCGCGCGGGTGGGGCAGGTCGGTGACGTCCGGCAGCGGGGTGTGGGTCTGCCCCAGCCCCTCGTGGAACGCCCGTCGGCCCAGCTCGGGGACACCGTCGAAGAGACCCTGGGCGTGGTGCAGCACCCCGCCCAGGTCGTCCATCAGGTCGCCGAGGGCGCGCAGCGAACCGAGCAGCCCGGTGACCGTGGCGCCGACCTCCTGCGCGGCCTGGGCGGTGACGGTCGTGGTGTGGGCCACCAGCGCCGGGGCGGCCGGGCCCAGGGCCGTCCAGCCCTCGGCGTGCCGGACCAGGACCGACCCGACGACGCGGTCCAGCGCGTCGCGGACCGTGCGGCGCACCGCGTCCTGCAGCATGACGGCCGTCTGCAGGCCCGACGCCAGGCCCTCCGCCCAGGCGGCGGTGCCCTCGACGTGCACGGTGATGTCAGCGGCCAGCGCCCGGTAGGCGTCGGCGGCGTCCCCGGCGGCGTCCGCCAGGTCGCCGACCACCGCCTGGTAGATCTGGTCGGCGGCGACCGACAGCTGACGGGCGACGTCGGTCCAGTCCTGGGAGAACGCACGGGCCTGCTCGGTGTCGGTCGTCAGGTCGGACCACCAGCCCGGCAGCGGGGCGAGGTACGGCGTCAACCAGCCCAGCCCGGCCTGGTGCAGCGCGTCGAGCGGGTCCGGACCGTCGTCCGGGGTGAAGGCGAACGCACCGAGACCGCCGGTGACCCACGAACCGTTGCTGATCGCGGTGACCAGCGCCTGGCCGTCGGCGAGCACGCCGCAACCGCTGCGCGCCCACGCGGCGCGTGTCGGGTCCGGCACGGTCATCTGGTCCCCCAAGGACGTCTGTCATTCGTATCGTGCCATGTCAGCGCCGCCCCTGGGAGCGTTCCGGCGCCAACGGTGGACAGTGCGCCGCGCAGCGGGCCGCGAGACGGTGACAGCACGCCCGATCGGTGGTGTGGGAAAGTAGGTCGATGGACCTGGACAAGGAGGCCCGACCGGACACGACGGCACGGCCCGACGACGAGGAGCGCCCGTGGACGACGTCGCCGTGAACCGTCGGGCGCGGCTCCGGCGCGTCCCGGCCGCGGTGTCCCGCGTCGGGCTGGTGGCGCTGGTGGCCCGGCGGCTGCGCGGCTGCCAGGAGATCGGCGAGCTGGCCCAGGTGGTCGCCGAGTGCGTCGTCGAGCTGGTGAGCCCGCACCAGGTCGTGGTGTCCCGAGTCGTCGACGACCGGGCCCGCACCCTGTGGTCCGTCCGACCGGCCGGGGAACCGTCCGACGAGGTGTGGACCACCAGCAGCTGGCCGGTGCTGCGGCGGATCCTCGACGACCGCGCCACCTGGCGGTCCTGGGACGGTGGCCGGTTCGCCGCTCCGCAGGCGCTGGCCGACAGCCCCGTCGCCGTGAGCGTGCCGGTCGTCGTGAACGCCGCGGTGTGGGGCCTGGTCACGCTGACCGGCGAGGCGTTCGACGACGACGGTGTGGCGCTGGTCGAGGTGGTCGCGGCGCTGGCCGCCGCGGCGCTGGTCCGGCTGGACTTCGACCACCAGGTGCAGCACATGCTGGCCGAGGACCCGCTGACCGGGCTGGCCGACCGCCGGGTGGCCGACGCCGCCGCCGAGACCGCCCTGGAGTCCGGCGCGGAGACCTGCATCGTGATGTGCGACGTCGACGGGCTGAAGCAGGTCAACGACCAGCTGGGCCACGGCGAGGGCGACGAGCTGCTGCGCCTGGTCGGCGACGTGCTGCGCCGGGCCGCCGAGGCGCTGCCGGGCAGCACCGCGGCCCGGATCGGCGGCGACGAGTTCTGCCTCGTCGTCCCGGGCTGGTCGAAGAGCACCGTGACCCAGGCGATGTCTCAGACCCTGGCCGACCACCCCTTGCCGCACGGCGCGGCGATCTCCTGGGGCGTGGCCAGCTCGGTCGGCGAGCACACCGGCGTGTCCAGTCTGTTCCGGGCCGCGGACTTCGCCCAGTACCACGTCAAGCGCGCCCGGGCCCGGCGCCGCCAGCTGGCTTTGCCGCAGGGCGCCGACCCGGCGACCACCGCCCAGCAGCTGCTCGGCCGCGCCGTCCCGGCGGTGGTCGCGGGCCGGGGCCAGCTCGGCCGGATCTGCGCCCTGGCCGCGACCGCCGCCGACACCCTCGGCGGCGGCGAGTGGACCGTGCTGCGCGACGACGACACCTCGACGGTCCCGCTGGTCGTCGCCCGCGGCGGCAGCCCGTCCGGCGACGACGACCCGCCCCGCACGGTCACCGTCGCGGTCGAAGGCTGGCGGATCGAGGTCGGCGCCTCCATCGAGACCTCGCACCACCCCCAGGTGACGGCCGCCCTGCGCGCCGCCGTGTACATCGCCCTGCACCCGGCGGAGTAGCGCAGCGACCAGGGTCTGGCCGGGTTTCCGTGAGTCGGCCAGACCCGGAGACCTCGGAAGGGGACGGCAAGGCAGCGCGCGTCCCTGCGAGGCCCTCGTCGTCAGACGGTCGCGTGGACCTCGGCGCCGACGGCCCGCAGCACGAACGCCTCGACCTCGGGGACGATATGGGAACGGTCGTGGCCGACGGTGGAGACGACCCGGTTGGACAGGCAGGACAGCACCAGCCGCACGGTCACGTCGAGGTCCTGGACGGGGAAGGCCCCGGCAGCGATCCCCCGTTCCAGGACGCCGCGCAGGATCCGTTCGACGATCACCACGTGGCCGCGCACCTGGACCAGGGTCTGGGCGGAGATCAGCTGGCGCAGGTCCTCACCGGGCGCGTAGTAGTAGTCGGGCTTCAGCACCAGCTGGGCGTGGACGTAGGTGCGCAGCTGCTCGACCGGGTCGTCGACACCGACCAGCGCGGCCTCCAGGGCAGTGGCCCAGCTGTTGGTCTCGTGCATGACCAGCCCGACCAGCAGCGCCTCCTTGTCGGGGAAGTGGTTGTACACGGCGGTCCGGCCCACCCCGGCGCGGGCGGCGACCTGCGACAGCGTCACCGCGTCGAAACCCTGCTCCTTCATGAGCTCGGACAGCGCGCCGAACAGCAGACAGCGGACCTGCTCGCGGTGCTCCCGGAGCGTCGCGCCGATGATCTTGGGCATGGTGACATCGTGCCACGTTCTGTCAGCACACGGGGGCAAATGGGGGCATCTGGTTGAAACGAACGTAGACGAGCCCACCCGGCCGACCGACGTCTCCGTCGTAGCCAGTGCCCCTGCGCGGGGTGGTCCCGGTTCGAGGACTACCTTGTCGGCCGACTGTTTTGGAGATGGCGACCGCCACCGAGAGTCGCGGTCGTGTCCGGTGGGTCAACGACAGGTGGGGCAGACCCCGTCGACGAGCGGGACGGCATCAGACTGCGTGACCAAGCAGCGCAGGCAGGTGCGTCCGCGGAAGAGCTCGGCGGGCTCGGCGTGGCCAGTGGTCTGCGGCTCGACGTCGTACAGGTCGGCATGTGCAGCAAACAGGCGAGGGTGCTGCCGAGCGATCATCGAATGAAGCTCCGCCGGTGTGCGCGACGGGTTACGCATACCAGAAACCATATCGACCAACGCCTGCCGGTAGACATCCCGGTGGGCTCGTTCCGCAAGGAATAGATCATGATTCACAGCACTGACACCGACGCTAGCAAGGTCGGACGCTCCGAAGTCGTCCACGTCCTCAGTCACGAGAAAAGTGGCTCCGCACGCCTCGGCGTCCGCGAGGATCTGCCTGTCGGTGGGACTCGTCGTCGCGAACCGTTGTGGGGTCTGACCCGTAGGCCCGAGCAGCAGCTCTGCCCGTTCGCGTACCGCGGCGACAGATGTCGTGCGAGCCGACCGGTTCTTCTCTGCCTGCTGCTCGGCAAGGACGCTCCACACGACCGTGTAGCCACTGAGAGCACAGCGGAGCATCAGAGTCCGAGAGACCGCCTTCGCGATGACGTTGGAGTCCAAGAAGACGATCGGCTCGTCATTCGTCACCGAACAGCTCCGCCTCGACGTCTGGACCGGCCGTCACTGCGATCTCGGTGAGCACAGCCTCACGGAACCGCAGGAACTCGGTATACGGGATGCGGTGGCGGTTACCCACCTTGATCGCCTGGATCTCACCAGCGGCGATCCTGCGTGAGACCGTCGACCGGCTCATGTTCATCCGGGCCGCCATCTGCCCGGGTGTGAGCATGCGCTCCTCGGCCGTCACCGTCACCGTCTGGCCCGACGACGCCGCCTGGCGCACATGCTCGACCAGCGTCCGGGCCCAGGCGGGCAGCGAGGCATCGACAGGCAGGTCCCGGACCTGGTCGGGATCGAGAGTGATCAGCGGATGAGCCATGCCCCTAGACTACACCCTGTGAACAGACAGAGTACCTGTATCTGTTCACCGTGATGGTGTGCCCGGCTGCCGACCGCGACAGGAACTACGCTCTAACCTGCGGCTCCACTGTTCGGAGCGGGTGACGGGAATCGAACCCGCGCTATCAGCTTGGGAAGCTGATGTTCTACCATTGAACTACACCCGCGTACGTGTCCGCGCTCTGTGGAGCGGGGACGACGGACCAGCATACCGGCTCTGGCGGTGGTCACCAGCACCACGCCTGCGGCGGGTCGCGGGCCAGGGTGAAGCTGAGGGTGACGGCCCGCGGCGGGCTGGGGGCTCCCGGCCCGCCAGTTCGATACTTCGATCGCCAGTTCGAGAGTATAACTCTCGAATCGACAGCAGAACTCTCGAACTGGCGGCAGGGGTCACCTTCGCACCACCGAACGTGTTATCACAGACTCGTCCCAACGGCGCCCGCGGGGCACTACCGTTGCTCCTGTGCTGCTCTCCGACCGTGATATCCGCGCCGAGATCGACGCTGGGCGCGTCGTGCTCGACCCGTACGACCCGGACACGGTCCAGCCGTCCAGCGTCGACGTGCGGCTGGACAAGTTCTTCCGGCTGTTCGACAACCACCGGTACGCGGTGATCGACCCGGCCGCGGAGCAGCCGGACCTGACGCACCTGGTGGAGACCGACGCCGACGAGCCGTTCGTGCTGCACCCGGGAGAGTTCGTGCTGGGGTCCACGTACGAGCAGGTCACCCTGCCGGACGATATCGCCGCCCGGCTGGAGGGCAAGTCGTCGTTGGGGCGGCTGGGGCTGCTGACGCACTCCACGGCCGGGTTCGTCGACCCGGGGTTCTCGGGGCACGTGACGCTGGAGCTGTCGAACGTGGCCACGCTGCCGATCCTGCTGTGGCCGGGGATGAAGGTCGGCCAGCTGTGCTTCTTCCGGCTGACGTCGCCGGCGGAGCACGCCTACGGCTCGGCCCGGTACGGCTCGCGGTACCAGGGGCAGCGCGGTCCGACGGCCTCGCGGTCCTGGCAGGGCTTCCACCGGACCCCGGTATAGCGATGTCCGCCAACCTCCCGCCTCTCGACCCGGACGACCCGGACGTCCGCACCCGGCACCTGCTCGCCCTGCCGCCGGACGTCACACCCGACGAGCTGGAGGTCCTGGCGGTGTCCCGCTTCGGCCGCGCGTCGTGGGAGCAGGCGACACCCGAGACCCAGCCGCGCACCGGCATCCTGCCGGTGGTGACAGCGGCGCTGGGCATCCGCAAGGTCACCCCGGCGATGGCCCGGCTGCGGCTGGGGCGACGCACGGCGCTGGTCGGCCCGTACCAGCTGACGACGATCAGCGCGGTGGCCCTGGGGCTGCCCGCGTCGTCGGACACCGCCTGGCTGGCCGAGGGCCCCAGAGAACGCGGCGAGCCGCCTTTCCCGGGCACCGGCGACCGGGAGGGCCTGGCCCGCGCGTTTCCCGAGGGGCTGCCGATCCGCGAGGAGGAGCGGGTCGTGCTGTGGCTCATCGCCGCGGCCCGGCGGCTGAGCGGCGCGGTGCGGGTCAACGACTCGGGCGTGGTGCTCACGCCCGACCCGGACGGCATGGTCGACCTGGCGCTGCTGACCGCCCGGTGGCCCTCGGCGCAGGAGGTCCTGGCCCAGGTGCGCCGGGCGGCGCCGCGGGCGCGCCTGGCCGGCGACGGCTACGACCACTCCTGGTCGTTCGACCCGCGCACCACGGGCACGGCCCAGCCTGCGCTGACCGAACGGCAGGGTCGCCACCTGCGCGGTACCCGCCCCCTGGATCGGACCGACCAGGCGGTGGGCCTGTTCGGGCGGCACAACAGCGAAGAACGTCGTCAGGAGGCGCTGCGGGCCGAGGCCGAGGCCTACGAAGACCTCATGGGCGAACCGTCCGACCTGTACGGCATCGAGATCGACCTGGGCCTGGACGGGATGATCGAGGTCGTGCCCGAACCGTTGCCAGAACCGCCGACCGTGCTGCGCGCCGCGGCCTGGGCCGCCGCCGGGGTCACCGCGCTGCGGGTCCGCTGGTACCCGCACGACGCCGACGAGCTCTACCTCGAACGCCCGGACGCGGCCCACCGGGTAGCCCGCGGCCGGGCGGTAGCCCTGGTCGGCTCCGTGGCCGTCGCCCTGTGGGAAGCCTTCGACGGCGAGATCGCCGACGAGTCCGACTTCCTCATCCACGTCGACGACCTGCGTGCGGGGCGCCGGTAACCGTCGCCGTCATGCCTGGCGGTAGGTCGTGAAACGGTTTCCCTGGCCGCCGTCGACAGCCCCACCTCGAAGACCGCTGATACCAGGCGGTATCGTCCTCTACAGTAGAAAGAGTGCTGACCGGTGATGTTCTGTCTCAGTGGCTGCAGCGCCGGGTGGGCACGGTGGTGTACGGGACGCGGGTCCAGCTGAGCCCGTCGGGGTTGCTGCGAGTCTCGGACCGGCTGGACTCCCACCCGGTGCAGATCGCCCTGCCGGTGGTGTACGGCGGTCAGGCGGCGGTGGCGCGGGCCGTGGTCGACGGCGTCGACCAGGCGCTGGCCCTGCGGGTGCAGGCAGTCTCGTCGCAGGCGGAACAGGCCCGGCAGATGGAACGTCTGGTCTCCATGCTGACGGTGGCGCAGGTGGCCCGAGCCGACCCGGCGGCCTATCCGGCGGTGCTGCCGGTGCTGGAGTCGTTCGTGGTCACAGCGCCCGGCGACGAGATGGCTCAAACCAGTCCCAGCGAACGGTACGAGCTGTGGTGCGACCTCATGCCGTGGTGCCCGACCAGCCTCGCCGACCAGCAGCGGCAGACCGGCCCGGCCGCCCCGGGGGTCGCGCTGGCCCGGTTGCTGCCGGTAGTCACCACCGTGGCTGCGGTCCACCGCAACCTCGGCATCATCCACCGGGACATCACCCCGCACAACGTGCTGGTCGACGCCGCCGGGCGGCTGCTGCTGGCCGACTGGGGCGTCGCGCACGTCATCGCCGCCGACCAGACTTCTACGTATACCGAGCAGGTCGGCAACCAGGGGTTCTGCCTGCCACCGGAGATGCTGGCCGGCGACACGGCCGTCGGCCGCTACACCGATACTTGGTACCTGGGCTGCCTGCTGGTGTGGATGCTCACCGGTCAGGCGCCCGGCCCCCAGTACGGTCCGACCTGGCTGCCGCCCGGACTGCCCGGTGGGCCTGCCGGGCAGCACCTAGCCGAGCTGGTCCGGGGGCTGTGCTGGCCCGACCCGCACCAACGGACGGACCTGGCCGACGCAGCGGCCCGACTGTTCCGGCTGGGCGGTGCCGGTCCAGCCGACTGGGTCGGTCCGGCAGCCGGAGGCGGATACCGGACGGCCGACTACTCGGCGGCGGCTGGCGGTCCGTCGACCGTGTCGCCGCACACCCTGCCGTCTCAGCCGCCGACCTCCGTGCTGGCTCCGGTCCGAGAGCCCGACCCCCGTCGGCCCAGAGCCGGGATCGCAGCCCTGATCACCGCGCTGGTCGTGGCGGTCGTGGCCCTCGCGGGCACCTTGGTGTGGGTCACCCGGCCCGACCCGGCGGCCGACGCCCCAACTGGGCCCGCGACGTCCGCGACGTCCAGCCGCACCACCGGACCAGACCCAGCCTGCTGGATCGACGTCGTCGGCGGCTGCCCGCCCTTCAACGGGTCTGCGATGTCCTACACCGTGTTCAAAGGCCGCAAGGACCGGACCGAGCCGATGTGCTACGAGGCCACCCGGCCGGGGATGACTGCGACGACGGCCGCCATGTGCGGGTGGGAGGACGCCGATATCTGGGTGACTATCACCTTGTTCTCCGACATCGACACCATGACGAGCTACTACCGCGACACGCTGGACTCCGCGCCGTCCACCGACGCACCGCCTTTCGTCGACGGACCGGACGGGCTGACCTTCTTCACACCGGGCCTCGACCTGTCGTCGGCAGCCTACTGTTTCGCCGAGCTGCCGATGTGCCTGGAGGCCACCGGGTCCACGGACCGGATCTCGGAGATCACCCAGTACTTCACCGCGATCTCCCCTGCGGAAGCCCACCGGATAGTGGAGTACCTGGCCGACCGGTAGGAGAGCACGTCTTGGACCTGCGCGGACAGGCCCGAACCCGTCTCGACCGGCATACCGGGCCAGCACCAGGCTGGTCCGTGCCGCGACGAAAACCGTAGATACGTGGAACGCAGATACAGTGCGGTGGTGCTTCCTGGTGATGCGTTGTCGCAGTGGCTGCAGCAGCGGCACGCCTCGGTGGTCCGAGGTTCGCTGGTCCGGCTGACGCCGTCGGGACTGCCCCAGGTCTCCAGCACGCTGGACTCGCACCCGGTGCGGGTGCTGCTGCCGGTGCTGCGCGGCGGGCAGGCGGCCGTGGCCCGGGCGGTGCTGGACGGGACGCAGAGCCCCGAGCTGGCGCTGCGGGTGCAGGCCGTGTCGTCGCAGGCCGAACGGGTCCGGCAGATGGAACGCCTGGTCACCATGCTGACCGTCGCCGAGGCGACCCGGACCGACCCGGCCCGCTACCCGGCGGTGCTGCCGGTGCTGGAGTCGTTCGTCGTCACGCTGCCCGGTGACCAGGTGCCGGTCGCCGCCCCGGCTGCCCAGTACGAGCTGTGGGGCGACGTCATGCCGTGGTGCC